>ERZ1031199.155-NODE-155-length-11134-cov-5.406986_pt1 | contig 11134 bp, 10 predicted proteins | sample MGYA00518220_ERZ1031199 | MGnify/ENA primary metagenome ERZ1031199 (study PRJEB33718, sample SAMN03159783) | human skin metagenome | collected 2014-02-25 | study: EMG produced TPA metagenomics assembly of the PRJNA266117 data set (Human skin bacterial metagenome... | reverse complement strand
TACACCTAAGCCTTCGTCGGCAGCGTCAGATGTGTATAAGAGACAGACATTGGAACAGATGGTGGCGTGGCCATATTGGAAGTCAGCGTCAGCAATGACACTGAGGCCGACAAAGGCGACGGTGATGGAACTTCCCTGACCGCACCTGCCTCTTCTCTTATGCTCTTAGCCATGATCTTCATTTGTCTCTCGTTCCTGTGATCTATAGACTTCAGCCAACTCTATTAACATTTCTGGTCCCAAGTTTCCATAAAACCTTCATCTAACACTACAGACCATATACACCTCATCAATGCGTGAATGCACCCAGCGGAGAAGCATGAGTGTACACTTGGCCAGGCTGCATGTGGAAAGCACGTGGTGGGGGTGGATCCTCTTCCATCACACGGCCAACACCTGCACGGCCGTAGGGACTATCCGAACTAGCCCACGCATCCTCGTATGTGGCAGAGAGCATCTGGTTGTTCGGCTCATAAAATTCCGTAGCATGCGTAGTTGCTCCACCACTGGTACGTTGCACACCCTGAGGGGGGGTTGCGGCATATGCGGGAGACACACGTGGCCTGGTAGTCGTCTGCTTCGGCGTGCGTTGCGAGTCAGTCGCTGGTATGGCAACAGGAGCTTGCATCATAGGACGAGTCGACGTCTGGCGCTGTACACCGGCTTCGTCCGCAGCGTTTTGTAGCCTGCCGCTACTGATATCACGAGGAGTGTTTGTCTTTGCAGGCACATTGGGTGCAGAGACAGGTGGTGTTCCTCTAGGTGCAGGTGCAGGTGCTGCTGGCCATGGCGGTGACGTATTAGCAGGAGCTGCTGCAGCGGCGCCAGCTCCCGGTACAGCGCCCGTCGCAAGCAGTTCTTGCATACCACTGGCCGGCGCCGATTGTTCAGGTGCGGTGGCAGGCGCATCATAAAATACGGGCCTGTGTACCACATTGTTAGACCCGCCACCGGAGGGGTCATAATCGTCATAGCCAGTCGGGAACTCGGTGGTATCCGTTGGCTCAGCGGCGGTCGGTGCAGCGCTACTGCGCTTACGGCGAAGATACCATGCAAGAAGAGCCGCTAAGGCGATCACTACTGCGAGACCGACCACACCACCGACCACACCACCAGCAATGGCACCAGCGTGTGAGTCATCATCGGAAGAAAGACTTTTTGGAGAGCCAGTCTGAGCCGGCTTCGCAGAGGAGGGTGCCGCAGTAGCAGAATCGATTGTCGACCTCGTAGATGTGCTTGAGCCATCAGATGAGCTGTTTCTTTGCCTAGACGACGAAGATGAAGAAGACGACGTCGAAGATGAAGAGGACGACGACGAGGATGACGAGGAGCGAGGTGAGCTGGATGACGAGGACGATGTGCTCGACATACTAGACGTGCTGGTGGGGGATGGAGACGTATCGGTGATACTCGAGCTGCTGGTGCGTCCAGCGCCTTCCGTTGCAGTTGCAGTACCAGTGCTAGAACTTGATGTGCTCGATGGGGTTATGATAGGGTCACCATCAGCGTCAGTGGCAGTAAACATGCCATCGCTTTTTATACTCCTGGAGATAGAACGTATGGAAGCACGATTGCCTTCCAAGGTGCTAAGTGTACGTACGAGCGTGGTGGATGGGTCACCGTCATCGTCATACCGTGTGGAATAAGGCGCCACTATCGCAGTAGCGGGATCACCATCATAATCAGTAGTGCGTGTAATGCGCGGACGAGCATCAGGGTCTAGCTCCTGACGACGGAGCCTTTGCATGCCTCGCACTTTCTGATGAGGAAGATGCGTTGGTTTTACCATACCGCCATTACCAGGCATCGACACGAGTGAGCCAAGTGCAGTGCAAATAGTATACGGATAACGAGCCACGCGTGCCTTTCTGCAATGCCGGAACGCGGCCTGTATAGGTCTACGTCGGCATGTGAAGATCTTGCCACACTGTTTTGATTGGATAATGTATGCATGCTTGCGCCCAATCCTACTCCGCCAATAGTACCTCTGCGAAAAGGATTTATGCACAGTCGTGCGTAGTCTGCGCAACCCCGTGGTGGGTAATAGGCTCCTCCACACAGGGGAGTGGGCCCAACCAACGCCGTTAGTCCCCAGGGCAGGCACTGCAGGCGTCACGCGATCAAAGAGCTTGGCATTGGCGCTGCGCGGTGGCAATGTATATACTATTTTACATCGATGTGACTAAGAACGCTCATACGCATTACGAGGCGGTGGCTTGGATGAATGCGAACAGCCAGCACCATGTGTATGTGACGACGATAATGAACGAGCGGACGTAGGCTCGCCGTCGTCCGATGACGATATGTCAGGTTCAGAGTCATCGCCGTCAGAACTTGCAGAGCTTTCAGATGATGATTCATCAAAGGCTCTCTTTTTATGATAGATACAACAGACAGAAATGTGAGTAGCAATGCACGTACTTTTACTTTTCTTTTTCCCGCATCCCTCATTGTCCACTGTGTCTTCGGTCCACACTACTCGTTGCCTACCCCGCCGACGAGATGGCACGTCTTGGTTATCGGGTTGAGTGCCTTGCAGATAAAGCGTGCCGACATGTGTGTCAGCGAATGAATCTGCCTCGGGAGTTGCATGCCTCTCTATGGTAAGAGTCCTTGACCCATGTGAATCAGATCGACTCGATCCATCCCGTCCGGACGTAGCTTGATCAAGCATGTTTCGCCACTGCTGCGTACCTTCAAACGCCTTCGCACGTACAATGTCGATGTGGGACGCGCGTGCCGCAGTCAGAGCGACACAAACGCAACGGCCTGCATAATTCCACACGCATGCAACGGTTGCCAATGAAACAAAGCAGCAAAGGCAGCAAAAAAAAAAAGGAGTGGAGGTCACGAACCTATATAAGAGGGTTAGTCTAGCACTTTTGGGTCTCCTTAAGATCATAGTACGTATCAGAACGTCATGCAAGAGCAGAGCCTAACCATCGTTCAGCTTTACGGAATCACTTAATAAAGTCGATAACCGGATCTTTCGTGCTCAAACGCATGTCACAAATTTCAGTCTAGTCGATGAAACCCGGACGTTATGGCCCCGTGGGGTCTGCCAACTCCCTTTAGCCAGTGAGGGATAAGTGGGCCTTTGACGCCCGTCGATGATCTGTTGCCCTTCGACTGCTTCGAGGCCTGTTTGGGTTCTTGGGATTTTATTCTGGGACGTTCGGATTTTTGCGAATTGCTCGGTAGTCGTTGGGGGGATTGGCCGTCCAACTCTGATAGACGCTATTTGTCATATGTGTGAGCATGTATAGGAAATTGAGGGTAGCATTATACAATTGGACAGTGTACAGATACGACACATTGCGACGAGGACAGAAAACATGCTCACGTGACTCTACAGAGGAGACCTAAAAAAAGGCTGCCGCGACGGGCTTCTCTCACAGAGAGCTTCCCGACGCAGCAGCAAAACAAAGTGGTTTCGAAGGAAACCAATGCAAAAAAGTGTGTCATGCTGCTCTGAATGTGGAACCAACCCGGTTGAATCTAGTAAAAGGCGAGGTTCAAGTAATTGGAGAGGGTTCCACAGCAGCAGAGTAAGGGAAAAGGCAGGGTTGCGTAGTGCTTCTTTATATAGGTTTTCGGCCGGGGTCTTTGAAGGTCGGTCACATGAATTGCATTGGCCGTTATGCACTGCGGACTTTGTACACGTGGGTCAACCCTCCACGCTGAACAAGTCTCGCACGGTCTTCCACGGTGTACCACGCCACTCTGGCCAAGACTCGCTGCAATTGCCGTTGTGGCGGATGCGACTCCCTATGCTACCACGGGTAGTAGTTGCGTTATTTGTATTCGCACAATTCGGTTTATCTCATAACAGTCCGAGTGTGGTGGAACTGGATCCAGGCAAGGAAAGTAACTCTGGCCTGCTGCAAGAGGTGCTGGATCCACTGGGTCGGATATCAGCTCAGGATAGTAACGCCGAATACAAGCCCATATGTCGACCTACCGGGCAGATTCAAGATGCGTGCTCAGATTATGAAAGCGTTGAGGAGTGGAATGCGCGACATATTTTTCATCGTCTGGACAAATTGCGTCAGACGAAGTACTTTCGGTACTTTGTGGTGGACCTGTTCAGGGAATGTCCTTTTTGGCGAGAAGATCAGCTGTGTATAAACAGGGCGTGTACAGTCGAGCGTATGCAAGATATGCCGGAAGAGTTCCGGTCTTACCGATTAAGTCAATTGGAACGCTCTGCGGAGGATATTGACTTGGATGCGGATAAGACCCAGTTTTGTCAGTTGGATGACCAGGATATGACGGAGGATGCCATATTTGTTGACCTGATGAAAAATCCTGAGCGATTCACGGGCTATGCTGGGGCGAGTGCCAATCGTGTGTGGCGAAGCATTTATGAGGAGAATTGCTTTGGCGGTGTCAAATGGACGGAGCCGCCTCGTCAGAATTCGGGCGACACGTCTCGGTTCCCCATGCAAAAGCAGATGTTGGGCACGCTCAAGGGGGTCCCTGCTACGCTGCTCAATCCTGATCACCCGCCCACGAAGAGTGGCTCGCTTGAGTCGCTGATTGACTCGGTCAAATCACCCGTCGACCCGGCGTCGACAGAGCAGTGCCTGGAAAAGCGGGTCTTTTACCGTGTGATATCGGGTCTGCATGCATCCATCTCTATCCACATTTGCAACGAGTACCTCGACCCCGATACCAAGACCTGGGGCCCAGACTTGGGCTGCTTTATTACGCGTATTTCGCAGCATCCAGAGCGACTGCAAAATGTGTACTTTAATTATGTGCTGCTGATGCGAGCGTTGTCCAAGGCAGGTGAGTACTTGGAGAAGTTTTCGATGCGGAAGGGCGATGAGATTGTGGACGAAGAGTCGAGAAGGCAGCTCAATGAGTTGTTGCAGGTGGCTCGACAGGGCCGCCCCTCATTTGATGAGCACAAGCTATTTGAGCTGAATGATGATCCGCTGCACAACCATGAGACGTTGGCGCTCAAGGAGGACTTCCGTCTCCACTTCCGCAACATTTCGCGGATTATGGACTGTGTGGGGTGCGACAAGTGCCGATTGTGGGGCAAGGTGCAGGTGACAGGTTTAGGTACGGCACTGCGGCTTCTATTTGCCTTTGAGGCGACGGAGGACCAGCCCCATATTGTGTTAGGACGCAATGAATTGGTCGCGCTGATCAACACGGCGCACCGCATCTCGGAGAGCATCCAAGCGATTGAGACGTTCCGCACGATGTACCAGGAAACGGCGATGCCGAACAGCCGCAAGAAGACGTCTTCGTACGCATCTGCTGTGTATGACTATGTGACAAAGACATGGGGCACCGCCTTCCAAGCGCTCCGCACTCTCGTAGCGGGCCTAGCGGCCGAGGACTTGTAGCCTGACCTTGTATCACGTGATCCGTACCCCACCCCAGAGCGTGACTCATAAGCCCAGGCCAGCCTGGGACCACGATGGGGAGCCTGATGCGGAGTTCGTCCAGCGCGTGGCATACAGCTGGGCGAGCGTTGCGTGTGATGCGGCTGTATTCTACGGCTAAGGGCCACGACCGACTCACGAGCACGTCGGCGATGGAGCACAAGCTGCAGCATCCTCACCGCAAACTGCCGCCTCTGCCACACCTGGATCGTCCTGTGATGGAAGCGGGCGAGGCGGTGAGCAATATCTTGTACAATACGCCACCGCCCAGTACACAGCCGTTTCGGCGTCATATTCTGAATATGTTTGTGCAGGATGAGCCGGGTGTACTGGCTCGTGTGTCTGGCTGCCTGGCCGCACGTGGTGTGAATATCGATTCGCTGGTGGTGTGTGCGACGGATGTACAGGACTTGTCGCGCATGTGTATTGTGCTGCGTGGCCAGGAAGGCACGATCGAGCAGGTGCGTCGGCAGCTGGAGGACTTGGTGCCGGTGTGGGCCGTAGTGGACTACACCAACACGGATGTGATTGAGCGTGAGATTATGCTTGTCAAGGTATCGACGCTCGGTCCTGAGTACTATGAGCAGAATCACTTGGGTCTGGCCGAGGAGGCCGAGCACGAAGTGGACTATGCTGTGGCGCAGGCTGACGAGCACAGTGCGCCGCCGATGCAGCCGGCGCTCACGTCGACGCAGGCGCTCTCCATCAAGAACGACAATCTACGCTCGATTATTGCGATTGCCGGGCAGTTCTCCGGCGAAGTCGTCGATGTGAGCGACGCCAGCGTGATTGTGCAGCTGTGTGCCAAGACGACGCGCCTCGACGCTTTTTACAAGCTGATGCGTCCCTTTGGCATTCTCGAGCTCTCACGCTCTGGTACGATGGTTTTGCCGCGCACGCCCATCAAGTCGGCGTGGAAGAGTCTGTCAGACCGCGAGGAGCTGGACCGCCGCGTCGATATGGACGCGTCGATGCTGCCGCCTGGATGATCGTCAAGGTCGATAGAGAGCATAGCGACATCGATCACGAAACCAAGCACAGGGTGCCTCGCTCGTTGTGCCTCGCGTGCCTGTGGTCGAGAGCGCCGCGTGGGCCAGCTTGGCGTGCGGAAGCGTGCGTGTCCATTACCTGGGCCAGGAAGATGCATGCATCTGAGCACGGACGGCCTGCGCCAGGCCGTCCGTGCCGCCTATGAGCCAAGTGGATCAGACGGGGCGGCGTGCGACGAGCTGGCAGGATAGGAGCGCGCGTGTGGCATCGGTCCGCTCGAAGCTGCCAAAGACTCGTCCTCGTGGGATCGTGATGAACAGCGCGCACGCTTGCCGAGCCGCTGTGGCGTTAGTGCTTCGAGAAAGACTTCGCGCGATGGCAGAGATCGGACGTATCCACGGTGCTCAGCCAGCTGCGTATCGAGGTCGTTCAATGCTGCATATGCATCTCGTCGCCATGCATGCAGCGCCGTAGCTAGTGCGTCGACGTCCTGGGGCTCCGCGATGCACGACACCACGTCAAGGTAGCCACGCACGCCATCAATCCGACCACGGACCATGCCTAGCGCCAGCACTTCGATGACCAGATCCAGCAGCGCGTCGGCATCCGGCGCCATGCCCAGTGCCTCGCCCAGGACCTGAAACGACACCGGTCTCGTGGCGAGCGACACAATCGTGCGTCGCTGCTCGGCACGATCTGACATGGTGGAGAAAAAGGGCTCGAATTCTACAAATGTCGATAACGGTGGAAAAAGTCGTCTGGATGCTGGCAGGCCGCGACGGCCTTGCGCATGTGCGAGGTCAGGTACGTCAAGCCCACTTGGAAGCTGGCATTCGTCCATCCAAAGCCTTCGCGAGGCACATAGGCAAACTGGGTGCCCTGGTTGCCGTACTCGGCCGTCACGAGGTGGCTCAGGGCGACAGCGTCAAACTTTTCCGGCACGATGCCGTTGAAGTTGACAAATGCCGTCGTGATCATAAACATCCATCGGTAGGCGAGGCGGCGTGCATCGTCCATGTAGCCGTACCGCGCAAGACCTTCCCATGCCAGCATCTGGTGCGGAGGCCATGCGTACGGATAGTCCCACTGCCGGTTGGGCCGCGCCAACGACACGGGTCCGCGTGACTCTTCGGTGCCTGTGACGAGGCCGCCTGTCGCCTCAAACTTGCTCAGCGAGACACGCATCATGCGCCGCGCCTGCGCCTCGGACGCCATGCCGGCCCACATGGCCCAGAACGACGTCACGCTCTCATACACACTCTGCTCCTGCTGGCACAGGTCATAGTCAAAGTACAGGCCCTTGCCCTCGTTCCACAAATACGTGTCGACCTGACGCTGGCGGAACGCGGCGCGCTCGAACCACACGGCACTGTGCTCGCCGTCCAGGTCGTCGTCAAACTCGTCGCGGATCAGCTCGGCGATGTCCACTTCGTACTTGTACAGCAGCGCCTGCAGGTCGATCGTCGCCAGGTTCGCACACCGCCGCTCGACGCGGTACGACGTGTCGTGCCCACTCTCACGCACGGCGCGATCATGGCGGAAGTACTCGTCCAGCTCTGGCTCGTGCACCTGGCCATGGTCGTACATGCGCGTAAACTCATTCACACTGCACCGGTACTTTTCGGCGTAGGGCCGCAGCAGGTTCGTAAAGTGCGACGCCTCCGTCTCAGGCGGCACACCCAGACCCTCGGGATGGTACCGCGAGAGGCCCGTCGCTGGATCCCATCGCGGCTCACTCATCCACACCGTGCGATACTCTTTGATCGCCGCACACAGCGCACGCTTCAGCCACGGCTTGTGGTCCCGCGACGGTTCGTCTGCCACCAGGCGCGCGTACACACGCCGCGTAAAGTCGGTCAGGAACGGCGGTTGCGAGCGCAGCAGGTAGTACGAGCGGTTGCCATTCATGATCTTGTGGTAATGCTCAATCTCAAAGACAAAGTGGTCCACGGGGCCTTTGGCCAGGTCCAGACGCCCGTCTTCGAGCAGACCCAACGCAATAAAATAGCTGTCCCAGTTGTACAGCTCGTTGAAGCGCGCGCCCGGCACCACGAACGGGATGCCCTTCATGTCTACCGCGCCCGTGAGCTCGTCCACCTGCTTCTCCATCGCAATGGCCAGCAGGCCCGGCCGCTGGTTCAGGTCACGAACATACTCGGGCGTAAAGTGCGTGGGCAGCGCTTCGACGTCCAGCTTGAGATCCGGGCGCTCCTGCGCCACGCGGCGATAGTACGCCAACATATCCGGCTCGTTCTCCGGGACATACAGAAGCTGACGACGATGCGACGACCGGTTCTTGGGATCGAGCAACACTTTTTCCAGACCCTCGGCATCAATCCGACGCGTCAGATTATCCCAAAACATGGTGCGAATCATGCGCGACAGTCGATGAATGGGATCTTCGGCCAGCTGCGCCTCACGAATCACCATGTGCCGCTCACCGCGGTCTTTGGCGAGAGCTAATTCTTGCAGCAGACTCGCTAGCATGTACGTGCCGCGCACCTCGGCGGTGGTGCCTTTGACGGTCTTGAGGGTGATCGATTTGGGACCGCGGTCGGAAATGCTGATCTGCATATCTCCATCTGTGTCTTCCTGCTCGAGCAGGCGCTGGAACGTCTCCTCAACGTCGACGGAAAACTCCCTCAGCAGCGGCTTTTCTGTCGACTGTTGATCCGTGCTCAAGCGTCGTAGCAGCGGGGCACGGTCCGCACTCACGGGTGCCGCATGCCCTACGTGATGCAACATGCTCATGGAGCGCTGCGGCGTGGCAGGCCGAGGCATGGCCGGCAGGCGCGCCTCCGCTTCCCAGGGCGTCGTCATCGACGGTCGGCACGGCATTCCGCCACCTCCACAAGACGTCTTTCCTTCAGGGGAGCCAAAGGCATCGGCGTATATTTTGGCTACTCACATTGTGCACGACACAACACGCACTAGGCACCTATGAGGGTGATGAACAGCACAGTGGGAACACCATGCAAGTAGGGAAGAGTATGCACACATTCTAGCACGTTAGCGGCCACGAGGTGGTACATACTAGTCAAAGAGACCAAAGCCCATGTCGTCATCCGACTCTTCCTTCGCCTCTTCCTTCTTCTCTTCCTTGGCCTCCTCAGCAGGAGCGTCACCACCAGCGGCAGCGCCGGCAGCAGGAGCAGCAGCCACAGCGGGGCCGGCGGCACCCACGTTCGTGAGCAGGTCCTTCACGTCCTTGCCCTCGAGGGCCTTGGAGAGCAGCTGGGCCCAGATAGGCTCCACGGGCACGCCAGCGGCGGCGGTGAGCTCAACAAGCTTGTCGCTCTGTTCGTGTTAGATCTGTGGCATAGACGACGCCGTGACACGACGTCGCCCTCTCATACATACCGTGATCTCAAGACCCTCGTCAGCGAGGATCAGAGCAGCGTAAGTCGAAGCGAGATCACTGCAAATGTTAGCGTCGCTTCGTATGCCGCATACATACGCAGAAGCCATGGCGATGAGTAGTCTTGCTCGGTAGGGAGAGAGAGAGTATGGCGGCCTAGAACGAGGTGCGAAGGCCCACTGACATTCCACGTGACGACTATACAGATTCACGTGAAATCCACCCCTGGCCGGGGCGCGTGGGCCACGGCCTGGGACGTCATTCTCCACATGTGGAGAGGGCTGTCCTGCGACGCAGGCCCTCCTCCGCCACACCAGCGCACCTCCACGCATTACGACGTGACCACGGACCCTCACCATGTCCACGTCTAAGCCCGGCACCGCACCGCACCTTGTGACAGAGCTCAACCCCAAAGGAATTAAACCGTACGTATCCTGCAACTCACGCCCAGCTGTTGTGCATGCCCTGAGACCAAGGCAGCGCGTGATGATTGCTTCCTTCGATTCGGCCACAGCGTGGAGGAGCATGGCGAATCGGCACGAAAGTGTGAAGAGCTAGTCAAGCGCCATCGCGCGTGCATGGCATCGCTAGGATTCAACATTTGATAGATCGGCATGTTCATACCCCCAAAGACACGCAACCGCCACGACGACGCCACCCACAGCGGAGGGGTCGTGCATAGCCACGTGGTACCTAACGCAAGGTCGTGCACACGTGCACACACCACGTGGCTTACGATGCGGCTCCCGCCGCGGTCCGCGCACGCCCAGGCAGCATCGGCGACGGCCTTGCGCTGAAACGCTGACTTGTGTCCGTTAGTGGAATGGCGTCGACAGGCAACTATTTCACGCGCATCTACGAGCGCGCAGCAGATATGGTGAATCAAGTGAGGCACGTGTCGTCCGACGAGACACGCCCCTTGCTGCATGGCCAGGGCCAGCGTTCATACCAAGGCACCGAGGACGACTCGATTCCTGTTCCCAAGCCGCGTCCTGTCGTGACGCCTGTCAAAGTGGAAGCGAAAGTATGGTTTGCGAATGAGCGAACGTGGATCTCGTGGCTACGTGCGTCGCTGCTTCTGGGCACGCTCGCGCTTGCTCTCTTCAACTCAGCCACATACTACGACCCCAAGACGTCGACGGACCCCATGGTGCCAGACTATGAGGGCCGTCCCCGTGCGGCCAAGGCTATTCGCACGTTTGGCTTGGTGTACGCTCTGATCTCTGCCTTTGTGCTTTTGTGGGGTCTGTACAGCTATCAGCGCCGCGTCACCCTCATCAAGATGCGCTGGCCGGGCAGTTTCGGTATGTGTGGCTTATTTGACTAACGATCTAGACGACCTGATTGGCCCCCCCTTGGTGTGTGGTGCTACCTTCATCGCCGTGCT
>ERZ1031199.154-NODE-154-length-11203-cov-5.142537_pt1 | contig 11203 bp, 7 predicted proteins | sample MGYA00518220_ERZ1031199 | MGnify/ENA primary metagenome ERZ1031199 (study PRJEB33718, sample SAMN03159783) | human skin metagenome | collected 2014-02-25 | study: EMG produced TPA metagenomics assembly of the PRJNA266117 data set (Human skin bacterial metagenome... | reverse complement strand
ATGCAATTAAGTCAAACGCCCTCGGCAAGCACGGGTGCATTCATTGCAAGAGCGTATGAACAGCATCCACCGCCTAAGCCGGCCGAATCAAAGATGGAGTCAGCCAAACATTTGCTGAGAGAATTGACGGCAGGCATCCTAACACAAGACGGGCATGGACAGTCCGATTGGAGTCCGCGAACCGAGGATCGACTCTATATCGAGTCATCCAATTATACGGAGCAGCACAAACGTGCCATGTTGTCACTTGATAGTGTGCGTGAATTTCATTGAGTCTGCATAGGTGTAGTGTCCATGGCATCATGATGGGAGGGGAGCGGCTGAGCCGCAGCTGGGACTTGGGTATGTTGCTGCGCTTCACGCTCGGAACGGCGCAGACGCTGTTGTTCGAGTATCTGTGCCACCTCAACAGGCATATCAGTTGGGACGTAGCCAATGCCCAATACGGGGCCTTGACTCGGCGCTACCGCCCAGCTCTCTTCCGCGTCCATCGTCACTTCCTCAGTATCATCAGAGGAAAGTGACGCGAACGCCTTCTTTTTATCTTGAAATTCAGCTCGCATATTGCGAAGCTCGCGTTCTAGAGAAGCAATCGAATCAGCAAGCTGTTGGGGGTCTTTACCTTCATAGGGAGAAGGTGGTGCCTTGAGCAGATCTAGGCGCGTGGGACCCAGAAGTTGGTCCATAAATGTATGATTTTGAGAGTAGCGTGCTGCTGCCAAGTCACGCGGTACGACCACATCTAGTGTATCCACAAGTGTGTCTGCGATATCTTGGTCCTGCTCGCGTCCAAAGATGATGTTGTAATACGGGCGCTTCAGATCTGCAGCTTGTGCGGCAGGGGTACGTGACGCACGCGGCAGGCTAGCTCTCACGGCTTGAGCCTGATCCCAAGAGTGGGAATGCGTTTGATTCTTGCGCCTACGCCCTCGAAGAGAGGATGTGTGCATGCTGCCCGCGTTTTCGACAAGCCTACCGACGATCCGCGCGCGAAACGGAATGTGCCTAGGATGTGCACGTGGAGTGCACGTGGAGAAGAAGAGCACGCGTTGGTTCCGACGAACATAAACTTTCCTTCGCAGACTGAATCTGCGCCTTACTGATACGCGGTGGCGTGAACCCTGCGATGCCTAACGACTGGTATGCCATATTAGAAGTAGAACCTTCTGCTACTTCAAGTGATATCCGGTCTGCGTACAGGAAGCAGGCCCTTCGATCTCATCCAGATCGCGCTCAAACAGATGATAAAGACCAAGCAACAGCTCAATTCAAGCTTGTGGCCGAGTACGTGTTCCTTGATCAAGGGGTATACTAACATTCACAGAGCGTATGAAGTATTGAGTGATGAAAGAAAGCGTTGGGAGTACGACAGATTCGAATACCCGCTACTCTCAGGAGCCATGCCGGATGGTTATGAGCCGCACGCATCCATGGCACCAAACGGGCACACGTTCGTTTGGGAAAGTAGCTTTGACTCTGCACGCCGTGCTCAGGGACGCAATGGACCTGATGCCTTTAGTCGTGCCGCTTTCGACCCTTTTGAGTTATTCAACTCGATGTTTTCTCGTGACTTTCACGAGATGGAGGCCAGTTATGGCTTGGACGACAGTTTCAACGCGATGAACGACTGGCATGGTATGTCCACGTCGACCTTTGGTCGTCCCACTTCCTTCGGTGCGCCTCCCCCTGGATTCATGCGTGAGCCCATTTTGGGTATGCCAATGCATCATGATGCGCCATTTGGTGGGGTAGGCATGAGTCCGTTTGGGCTCATGTCTGGTCTCTCGCCCATGCATACAAGTGCGCCGGGTCAATCGAGTTTTTCCTCGAGTATGTCTTCGCTCTCGTTTAATGGAGGAAATACTGGCGGTACATCCGAGACACGGCGCACCACGGTGGTGAATGGCCGTCGAGAGACAACTATTACGAAACGCGATGAACATGGTAATGAGACAGTCCGCCGCATCTCGCCAGATGGGGAGACTGTATACGTAAATGGACAAATTCAGTCAAGCATTGAAGCGCCGCAGCCTAAAGCAGTCGAAATGGCGTCCGGCAATACAGAGTCTGCCTCGAAAGATTCACGGTCTGGTGAGTCCTCCGGCAGCTCGTCCTCGCGCCGCAAAATGTGGAAGCTATTTGGTAGATAGGTACCGCTGTGATTCACTAGAGGCGGTACATGGCATGTAAGGGGTATATACTATCATTTCGTTAGGTACATCAAGGTATTTTGAGTCGTGTGCTGCCGTCGTGAGAAGCTGACGATTCTACGCCCACGTCCATAGGCGCTCGGACAATCGGCTGCAGTCGTCCATGCTAGTTTCATTGGAGGAATGTGTCTGATGTAATGTCGCGATAGGCACGTGAGCCGTCGATTTTTTTTCTCCGTTGCAATCCGGCGAGAGAGCTACGTTGCAACCATCATGGATGTACGTGCATGCTCGTGTGAATGAAGCTAACAGCCAAAGCCCGCGTATGTTCAGGAACTGCATGGGTTGCTGCACCATGTAAATGTGCCTGATACTTCCACAGTGAAGGCGGCGACTGAAGCGCTTCAGACGCGGTTCTTGAAGAACACCAAGGTGGTGCCTGCGCTTTTTGAGATTATCGCGACGTCCCCAGATTTGGCCGTGCGTCAGCTTGCAGCGGTCGAGCTTCGGAAAAAGCTGTCGAAAAGCTCAGCATCATGGTCTAAGCAGCCCGTCGAGATCCGAACGGGTATCAAAACCAAGCTCTTGGAAATTGTAGCTCTTGAATCTGCGGCGGCCATGCGTAATTCGCTGGCATGTGTCATCAACGAAATTGCGTGCAAGGAGCTCCCACACAATATGTGGCCGGAGTTGCTTCCATGGATGTTCGAGTCCGCTGAATCGCCGAATGCTGTGCAGCGCCAGACGGCCATGCTTGTCCTATTTTACGTGCTCGAGACGTTCGTTGACAGCGAGGAGCTGAAATCTCACCTTCCTCGAATTATGGCTCTGTTCGCCAAGGGTATCCAAGACCCTGAAAGTCTGGAAGTGCGTGTGACGACGGTGCGCGCACTGAGCAAGGTCGCTGAGAACATCGACTCAGATGATCAGGCCGACTTGGCTGCACTGCAAAGTGCTCTTCCTCAAATGATTCTTGTCTTGCAGCAATGCCTCGATAACACTTTCTCAGAGGGAGTGCGTCAGATCCTTGATGTATTCGAAAATATGTGCATGCTTGAGGCGCCCATTTTGTCGGCTCATCTCTCCGAACTTGTGGCTTGCTTCGTGCAAAACAGCGCCAACCGCGACCACGAAGAGGATCTGCGCCTTATGTGCCTCAATTCGCTTGTGTGGACTATTCAGTACAAGCGCTCGCGTATTCAAAGCACGGGCCTCGCCAAGCCTATGATCGAAAAACTGATGCCCGTGGCTACAGAGGAAGACTCTGATGACGTTGAGGAAGACACGCCTTCGCGTCTCGCTCTTCGCGTCATCGACCAGCTTGCCACAGAGCTTCCCCCTAATCATGTCTTCCCGGTGCTGTTTGAGCAGGTGCAGGCTTACGCCAACAACCCAGATGCGATGCATCGCAAGGCTGCCATGATGGCGTTTGGTGTGAGTGTTGAGGGATGCTCCGAGTACATTCGTCCCCACATGAATGAGCTGCTGCCATTTGTTGAGCACGGTATGAAGGACGAGTCCCCCGTCGTACGTAAGGCATCGTGCATTACATTGGGATGCCTGTGTGAAATGCTGGACGATGAATGCGCCGCGAAGCATGCTGTGTTCCTGCCTTTGATTATGGAACTGATTAATGCACCAGAGACGCAGCGTCCCGCGTGTACGGCTCTCGATGCTCTGCTCGAGGTCATGGGCGACGACATTGCTCAATATCTACCGGCCATTATGGAGCGCCTGACCGGTCTGCTAGAGACTGCGCCTATCGCCGTCAAGGCTACGATCACTGGTGCTATTGGCAGCGCTGCACACGCAGCCAAGGAAGGCTTCGCACCCTACTTCCCTGCATTGATGCAGCGTGTCCAGCCATTCCTAGCGCTCACGGAGGAGGGTGAGGAGATTGATTTGCGTGGCATTACGACAGACACGATCGGTACCTTTGCCGAGGCTGTGGGCGCTGATATGTTCCGTCCATACTTGCCCGACATGATGCGAGTTACGGTGGAAAGCCTTGCTATGGACGAACCACGTCTGCGTGAATGTGCATACATCTTCTTTGCCGTCATGTCGCGTGTCTTTAAAGAGGATTTCGGACCGTACTTGGAGCATGTGGTGCCCAAGATGCTTGCAAGCTTTAGCCAATCTGAACACGAAGGCATGGATGATGGAGCAGCTGCGCTTAGCTATGGTGGTGGCGACGACGAAGACGATGGCTTTGTCGACATGGAAGAGCTCACCAATTCTTTCTTGAATGTGTCTACGGCCGTGGCTATCGAAAAAGAAGTAGCTGCGGATTCGTTGGGCGAGCTCTTCCAGTTCACACGGGGCGCCTTTTTGCCATACCTCGAAAAGGCCACGGAAGAGCTGATTGGTGTGACAACGCACTTTTACCAGGGCATTCGGAAAAGCGCAGTGGCCTCACTTTTCACATTCATTAGTACACTTCATTCGCTCTGCGACAGTCCTGCGTGGGTGCCTGGCGACACGAACGGTGTACAGCTCGACCCGAATGTCGAAAAAATTGCGCAGGTAATTATGCCCGCGATTATGGAGACGTGGGAGGCGGAAGACGACCGCACGGCTGCTATCGAGATTTGCCAATCGTTTGCCTCGTGCCTGAATAAGTGCGGTCCCGGTTTGATTTCGCCACAGTGGATCGAACCGACATGCCAGCTAACAATGCAAATTCTCGAAAAGAAGGCGCCTTCGCAGATTGACCCAGAGGCGGATGAGGACGAAGAAACTGAGGATTCGAGTGAATACGAGTCGGTGCTGATCAGCGCCGCGATGGATTTGGTCGGTGCTATGGCCTATGTGCTGTGCGACTCGTTCATGACTCCAATGCGCCAATTCCTGCCGTTGCTGTGCAAGTATTACAGTCCCGGTCGCTCTGTGACGGACCGCGCCACAGCCATCGGCTCATTGGGCGAAATTACTGTCAACATGAAGCGTGCCATTACGCCCTTCACACAAGATATTCTCGCGATTCTCTCACATGCGGTGGGCGATGAGGACGCATCTGTACGCTCCAATGCGGCCTTTGCTGCTGGTGTATTGATTGAGCACAGTGACTCGGACCTTTCACAACACTATATGCCGCTGCTGACGGCACTCCAGTCGTACTTTCACAAAAGCAGTGGTGAGTCTGACGAGCTGAAGACGGCTCGGGACAACGCATGTGGCTGTCTCGCTCGTATGATGATAAAGGACGCTAATGCAGTCCCCTTGGATCAGGCTCTGCCCGTTCTTTTCTCAGCCTTGCCTCTGGAAAAAGATTACGCCGAGTGGACGCCTATTCTGCTGTGCATGATTCAGCTGATTCAAACCAACAACCCTGCGGCTATGCAGCATGTTGACACGATTCTTCAGCTGTTCCGTCATGTGCTGAGCAGCGATGAAGACATGTTGGGCGGTCAGCTGCGGGGACAGCTGGTAGCCTTCGTGTCGCAGCTGCACTCTCAGGCACCCGAGAAAATCAGTGCGAATGGCTTGGACGCCTTCCTTGTGTAGAGGTAGTAGTGTACATGTGGAAAAGCACAGAACATGGTACGAGGAATGAAATCTATGGTACTAGGGGCGGATGGAGGCAGACGTTGCGCGCGGTAGCATCGAGCCCGAAGTATCGCGCGATGTTTCAGGTCGGGCAACGCGACTTGCTCTTGGCACACGGGGAATGGCAACGTCCGCATTTTGGAGGAACCAAGGGTGATGCAATGCAGCATCTGGTTTCATACGGCGCTCTGGATCCCATATGAGGCAGCGGGCCACGAAGTCGAGAAACCACTCGTCATTCGTGCGTAGCACCGTGGCCAGGGACTTGGAGTTGGGTCGGCCGCGTTGTCCACGCGATGACACCACAGGACGCGGTGCACCGGTACTGTCGAAGAACAGCTTCGTACGCGTACTTTTCTCGAGCAAGTGACGATCAGGCACACCCAGAACTTCCATGATGCATGCCAGTTGATCGTTTTCATTTTCGCCAGGAAAGATCGGATATCCCGTGTAGAGTTCGGCGAGAATGCATCCCAAGCTCCACATATCAATGGCCATGTGATAGTCAATACCAAGAATCACTTCAGGCGAACGATAAAAGCGGCTCTGAATGTACGTATACACCCGCTGATCTGCGTAGCAGCTCGATCCGAAGTCGATGACACGCACATCACTGCGGCGTGGATTCGCGAGAAGTATGTTTTCGGGTTTCAAGTCGCAATGCACAATCCGAGCCTGGCGCATGAGGGCAAGACAGGAGAGAGTTTGTTGAGTGAAGCGGCGGATCAAGGTCGTAGAAAAGCCCTCAAAACTGTTAGCTTTGATCAGTTCATACAAATTTATGCTCAGCAGCTCCATCGTCACACACAAATGATTTCGGAACGAGAAGGATTCGGTCATGTGCACAACATGATGTTGGTTATCAGAATCGAGACGGGTAAGGTGCTCCATGATCTTGACTTCAATCATGGCCTGGTGATAGAAGCGACGCTTGTTCCGAATTAATTTGATGGCCACGTAGTTGCCTGTCTTGTGGTCCAGGCACTGAAGTACCTGGCCAAAGCTGCCTCGGCCCAGCAACTTGATAATTTCGTAACGATACGCCAAGTGATCACGTAGGTTGACAATATAGTCTCCACGTTCGTCGTCGTAGCCATAGTTGCGGTCATTCTTCTCTGGCACTGCGTAGTGTTTGTGTCGCGCATACGAGCCGACGTAGTAGACCGAGTCGTACTGATGGATTTCATCTTGCTCGTAAGGACACAGCTGATTGCCGTAGATGACCGCAGCCTGACGCGGCGATAGACGCTTGCTTGGAGCCTCAGGCTGAGGAAAAGACAGTTGCTTTTCTAAGCTCTCATGTCTTGCACCTGCAGCAAGCTTTCGACGAAAAACGCGCTGAATGTGCCGCTCCATCTCTTCGTCAGCCGCTTGGGTATCGTCAATAAGTGTCCTGCCAGCTCGGCGCGACTGTGTATTCGGTACGCGTCGGCGTGCGTCTCTTGGCACGGGGATATTCGACTCATAGACGGTCGAAGTGCGGGTCTCGGAATTTGTCGTGACCTTGGACGATATGTCCGGCTCGGTCGCGGTGGTTACAGAAGCCTGGTGCCGACGCAACGCCTCAGCAGCATCGGCACTGGCAAATGATTTGCGCAAAGAGCGGAATTTGACGGGCGATGGTTCTTTGGGCAGCACCATAAACGATTTCGTCTGATTGTGGGTGCTGAAAGACGACGATTTCGTCGAACTGATACTCTGCATCGATGCACTCGTAGGCAACTTCGATTCACGCGCATTATCAGGCTCGCTCGACTTGCGGGAGAGGATGCGCACCATGGACGAGGAGCGGGGGATTCGACTGCCCTGGGCCTTGGCCGTGTAGTACGGCGACGGTTCTGATCGTAAGGGATGCACCACGTCTGCGCCTTCACGACGAGATGATTTGGGAGGAATGGTGGGCGCCGCGGGGGCCTTGATGTTTGAAACTTCGGGTCGATCTTGTGCAGTTGCATCCGGCCGACGCGGCATAGGATTTCGCGCATTTTGCAAACTCTGGCGGCGTCGACGCGTGAAGAAGAGACGTGAGCGTGAAGGCGATGTGGTCAGAGGTCCATCAATGGATGCAGCGTCTTCATCTTCTTGATTCGAACGACGCGGACTCGTCTTGAAGAGATGGCTAAATGCCCCTAGCGAGCGCCGAGAAAGACGACCAGCCAAGGAACTCGTTTCGTCATGATCATCTGCACGAGATTCATTCCGTGGACGCGACTTGGGAGATTTTTGCACCTTGGATGACAATTCTTGCCGTAGTGATTTTGTTTGCGTCGGCTCAATGTGTCTCGTAGGACTGGATGGGTTCGCATCCACAGCCCACGAGCCCGAATCGACCTGAGGCTCGAAACGAGAAAATTCTTGTGTTTTATTAATGGTGGGAGACGTGGTAGAAAGGGTAGTTTCAGCAAAGATGTCTGGATGCGCGCCAGACTGTGAATGCTGCGTCAAGAGCGGCGACACTTGGGCATGCGCGTCCTCATGAGGATCTGAGATCATGCCCTGGACAAAGGGAGAGCTCTTGGCACATGAATTTTGAGCCGATACAGTCTGGGACACACGCGGCTTACGCACGGGAAGAGAGGGTGGGGTGTGAATGTTCGCTGACGAGGACGGCTGCGATCGAAGACCGGTTCGGTGTGTCGTGAATTCGTCGACGACGGGATCTTCAGTTGACTCTAATGATGGAGACGAGACACCAACTCCAATGTCTTGAAGCTGCATAGACGCGAACGACGGCATTAGGGTGGCTTGTTCATGCTTTGACTGACCAAGTGAATACGAAATGGCGCGTGCGTTGCGCTCCCGTGTCGTGCGTTCCTCAGAAGACTGTGAATGAATTGGCGAATCGAGCGGGAGTACGCGCTGCGGTAAGCCAGATTCTGTATGAGCCTGTGACAGCATCCATCGTGGCGTTGTTAATTCGCCCAGACCCACCTGATCGCGACGATCATATACAGTAGTCGGCGAAGCCGGATCATGGGAGGCCTGAGTGACGGAGGGAGATGCTGCTGACCAGGGCGAACCCAGTGGTGTCAATGACTGCATTAAATGGGCACTTGTTTGTTGGTGCGACGCAGGCACCGCGCCTGAGGGCGCCCGCCTCTGAATTTGTGGTGGTGTTTGAACTGGCAGGATATGATTTTCCGTACCCACACCACCCGTGGGATAAGTATGGTGAGATGTACCGAAGGTATCATCTGCCGTCAAGTAGCCCAAGTTCATGCAAGGACGACGCGGCTCTCACCCGCTAAGTCTCACACAAAGGTCAAGAATCTAGTCCTAGAAATTCCTAGTCTCGAGCTCCGCCAGGCCGACCTGCCCAAGCCTGCGGGCTGGCGCTGTTTTGCCTGCCACATACAAGAATGTAGGCCTAGTAGGCTCTTCCTCCACACAGGCACAGACGAATGTGTTGCCCGTGCGTGGTGGGTGGACGCGGGTCACATGCAGAGCAGTCATTCGTCAAGAAGAGGCTACGGATTCAAGTCTAAATCAAAGGCGTCGTCCTCGTCCATAGCAAACGAGTCAAGCACGGGTATGTCCTTAACTTCCTCAGCAGGTGCACCAACCGCGTCTTTGTTCGTGGTATCATGTTCAGTGTCTCGAGCGGATTCTGTGGTGCTTGATGCGGCATCTGCGTACAAAATTCCTTGTCGCATAAGTCGGTCACTGGGAAAAGGCAGCTCGTGTGGCGTGGTAGGCATTACCGGGTCGTAGTAGAACTTCGCGCGTTCGGCTTGGTCGTTGTAGTCGCCTTTTTGGCCAGAACCTTGTCCTGGCTGATGTGGCTCTGCTGCTGGAGTTGTCAAAGATTCCAAGGTATAGCCTCTAGGGGCTGAAGTGTATCGAGCCAAGCGTTGCGCGTACTCTAAAATGTCTTTGCTCGAAATAGGCATGACTTCTGCTCGGCGGATATTTTCAGCTTCGCGCTCGCCATGCCTTAAAAGAGCAAGTAAGTCAGTTTGAAGTTCATTGACAAGTGATATGGTTCGCCGCTGCCGTTCTTCACATGCTTTGATGCTTTCAATAAGGGCGTCGATACGTGACTGGTTCTCCTGGTGTAACGCGGTCATTTCGACCAATTTTACAAGTTCAGTTTGCGCTTGGGTCATGGACAATACGTCATCCCACGCAATGGTATCGAGCACAGTCCCGCTACGCTCGAGTGAGCCTTCTTCTGCAATTCGGGTAAATAATTTTGTCGTTCGATCTTCGATTGCATGAACATAATCATGTACTTCGTCCCGCAGTGGCCGCATCATGCCATGATTTATTCTGTTGAGGGTTGCCAATCAGCAAAACGCTCCGTGCTCCTTCCCCTCCACTTTTGTGGCCAGGTCTATGGCGCGAGAGGCGTCTCCGTCAGAGGCGTCTCAGTACCATCTTACTCACAGTCCTTCAGCGAGCCTTCCTGCTCGTCAGTCAAGCATTATTCGATTCGTTCCCTCAAAAAAATGCGACACCGTCCACGATGCACCAGGGAGATCCCTATTGGGATCTACTTTACGATTTTCCACGCCAGAAATGGAGCTTGATGCTCAGCTAGCACTCGAGGCACAAGAAAAGCTTGGTGATGCTATCGTGTGTGCTCCATATAATGGCCCCATGCCACTCGATGATACCACAATACCAACACGAACCGTTAACTACTGTACAGATTATGAACCTTCCAAGCCGAATGAGTATGCCTCCTTTTGTCGGAGCTTAAAAGAATGGCGTCGTATGAAACAATATGATGAAAGAGAGAGTGAGAGTGAGGAAGAAGATTCCGTGCCTCGTCGATCCCAATTCGCTCCGCCTGCATTTTATACCCATACTGTATCAAGAGCGCACAGCTTTACTAGACGTGTCCCGCCACCTGGACCCCCTCCTCGGCCTCCACCCTCATTGAAACACCTCGTTCCCTCTGTTGAGTCGCACAATAAAAAAGTCTAGCAACGTATCATCTTTCTCTTGCGAAGCTAGTGGCAATCATTGTGAGCTTGCACATGCACAGGTAGGGAAAGGTCTTGGCACGAGGCCAAATAAAACATCGCGATATCACGGAACGATATATCTAGCAGATTGATAGCTTGGTATTTTGGTAGACCGGAGATGGATTCTCTGTACCGTACTCTTGGGTTGTCTCTGAAGATACAGGATTGCATCAGATTGTCTTCACTTCGACTATGCTTCGAGATTGAACGTGTGTGATTTCATACAAAAGCCCTGGGTGTGACTATGCTCTACACATTCCCATACAAGCCGGGAAGACATCACATTTTGAGTGCTTGCACCTCACAAACTTCAAAAGGGACGCGTCGTGCAGTCATAGGGCTTCATCGACTCCGCAAGACGCGACGAGCCAAGGATTGCGCTCACCCCCGCCGGACTGGGCGCACGAGAGTGAGCAAAAAAATGTGTGACGTCGTAAAAATGTCCAGCCACCGTGATTCGAACACGGGACCTAAGGTGGTCAAAGACCGATTTCCAATTACAAACCTTCGCTCTTCCAGCTGAGCTATGGCTGG
>ERZ1031199.151-NODE-151-length-11399-cov-5.325987_pt1 | contig 11399 bp, 15 predicted proteins | sample MGYA00518220_ERZ1031199 | MGnify/ENA primary metagenome ERZ1031199 (study PRJEB33718, sample SAMN03159783) | human skin metagenome | collected 2014-02-25 | study: EMG produced TPA metagenomics assembly of the PRJNA266117 data set (Human skin bacterial metagenome... | reverse complement strand
ATCCCGTCCCGCCGTCACCAGCACGTCGAGCGTCGGGTGCAGACTCAGCGCATAGATACCAGACAGGTGGCCATAGTACTGCCGCACGACCTTGTTCGTCTCCAGGTCCCAGCACTTGACAAGCTTGTCCTCGCCCGCCGAAAACAGATACGGATGCCGGTGACTGACGGCCAGGCCACGCACAGGCGAAATGTGGCCCGTCAGCGACAGCTTCAGCTCGCCCGACGCCATGTCCCAGATCTTGATAATGCGGTCACCCGCCCCCGTCGCGAACCACTGATTGTGCGGGTCCACAGCGACGCACCGCACCCAGCCGAGATGACCCGACATGACACGCATCAGCTTCCACGGCGCATGGTACGCCGGCTTCGCCTGCTGCTGCGCTAGCTCCTTCTTGCGGATCAGCGCACTATTCAGCATCGATCGCCCGGTATCATGCACAGCCTCTTCAGGCCGCATCAGCGCTGTCTGCAAGTGCGACGCCGACGCCGGCGTCGCTTTGGCTGCCGCAGCAGGCCGTAAAGCCACGGCTGAAGACGGTGCGTGCTGCTTCGCTAGGCCACGATGCACCTCCATCTCGTCCAGCATCCCAGAAAGCTCCGTAGGCTTGGATGGTATAGGGGGCGCTGGGCCTTGCCGCGCCTGAATGACCTCAGGAAGGACGAGCGCCTGCTGGTAGTCCGAGTGCATCTTGGACGCCAAGTGCGCTCGCGTCACGTCAGCATAGTCCGGTGCCTGGACGTGAAAATGCTGCAAAATAGTGCGGCTGCGCTTCGCATGCCGCTCCGCCAGATCGGAGAGCGCCGCTCGCTGCGCCTCTGCCATCGTCGCCACCGCCTGCCCCAACGAGCGACGTACGCCGACCTGGGCGAATGGGTCACGTGATGCGAACCGCACCATCCGCCGCCGGCGCATGCCCCATCCACGCCGCACGACGCCGAGCGACGCGCGAGCGCATCGTAGCACGGCAGCATGTTCGCGATGACTGGCACGCCCCTCGTCGAGCGCGCGTCCACGTCCTCGCGAGAGCGGCGACGCGATGGGCGTCGTCGTGTGCTGACTAAACGTGGGTGACGTGTGCGGGGAAACGCCGCCTCGCGGCTATATAAAGCTGCCCCTCGTCACCCCACTCTTGCCACACCATGTCCAGTAACCAAATTACCCGCGTAGTCTACAAGGCCGACCCCATGTCGACGGACGAGTACATCGTCATCGTCAATCCCGAGGCGTACGTCTCGTGGCGCAACGGCGACAAGACCATCCCGCTCGCCGACGTCGTCGAAAGTTTCCAGATCATGACCTCCGGCCAGGGCCAGCAGGGCATCATGGGCCAGGTGTCGAAGCAGCAGATGCATGCCGTGTTTGGCACCACAAAGGAGGACGAAGCTATCGTCAAGCTCCTCGAGCAAGGCACGATGCAGGCCGGAAGCCTGAAGCCCAACGACAAGTCGAGTCGCAACTCGAGCAACTAAAAACGTAGGCGTATAGATACCTTTCTATCATTACTGCGATGCTCCCTGGTATGCTTTGGGCGGGAGTGTGAGTGTGTCGTCATGTTCATGAAATTGCGGGGGCGGCGTCGCTGGCGGCTCGTACCTGGGCAGGGGCTCCTCATCCACCTCAGGCGGCGCGTGCGAAGCGCGCGGCGGGTATGTATCATAGGGACTCGGCCAATCCTGCCTTTGGTGGCGGGGAAAAGGCGGTGGATGCGTCGCTGCGCCGCTCGTTGGGCGCAGCGCAGAGTGCCGATGGGCGTTCTTCGTAAAGCGGAGGGTCTGTCGATGCCGCTGCAGTCGCCAGAGCGAATAGACGGCAAGGGCCACAATGACAATAAAGATCCCCACAGCTGCCGGGTGAGTCGCGTGCGTACGTACGTATACCTATGCCCGCTCCATGTGACGACGATCCGTCATCGCACGGCTCGCCATCGCCACACTGCCGCATCCCGTAGTGCCGAGGGGCAAGCGTCCGTCGTGGCGAGCTCCACGTGATGACAAAAATGGACGAAATTTAGGCATGCAAAAATACTACGGCAAGGAATGAGGTGCGCAGAGAAGGACACGCGAATTAGAGGAGCCGGACAAGATCGCGTCCGTTACGGACCCGCTGCCTGGCCAGGCGGCGGACCGGGCGGAGGAGCGTACGGACCACCGCCATTCTCCGGCTGATGTGTGGGCGGCGGATGATCCGGCGGGGCGTACTGCGGGTCTGGGCCACCTGCGGGAGTGTACGGACCCGGTTGCCACGGAACGCCGGGACCGGGATACCCACCCTGAGACTGCTGCGCCATAGGATACGGCTGTGGATGATAAGGCTGCCCGCCACCATAGTAGCCGGTACTGAAGCCCGGCCTGAATCGAGGAAGAAACGGCCTGCTGCGGTACTGGCTGATAAAATATCCAATAGCGACCAGCAATATCACACCACCGATAGACACACAAACACCGATGGCAATGCGCTGTCCATGCGTCAGGTTGTCATAAGAGCGGTCGAAGTCGTCATCACCGTAATACATGGCGACCAAGAAACCCCAAGTGCCCACTCGCCCGCCAAGCCCCCCTGGCAGCTCACGTGCCTGTGCCTACCCCGGCCTATAGCTGTCCAAAAGCACTCACGATGAAAGACTATCTGCACAATGGGAAATTAAAGGATACACCAAATGCCAAAACACAGATGGATGATACCGATGGCACTTTCATGAAGGTCGCACCACACACTGCACCTGACTTGGACACGCGCACATTTTCATATTCACAGACGATTACTTGTAGTCCTTGCCGATTTTGAGCGCCTTCTTGATTTTTTGGAGCAGGCCCTTCTTCTGGGCCTTGCCAGCTTTCTTGGCCTCGTCGACAGCATCCGTGCCCTGCTTCTTGACGTCGCCAGCCTTGCTCTCAGCCTGCTGGGCCACGTCACCAGGCTTCTTGCTCACGTCGCCCACCTTGTCCTTGGCGCCCTCGAGAGCGTTGCCAGGCTTGCCACCCACTTCCTTGGCCGACTCACCGAGCTTGTTTTGCGCACCTTGGACAGCCTCGCCGGACTTGCCGACCTGGCTAGCAACACCGCCGGTGCCCGCGCCAGCAGCAGCACCAGCCGTGCTGGCGCTCGTGTTCTTCGCCAGGTCAGCGGGACCACGCGACTGGACCGACGAAGCGGGACCACGCACCGACCAGGCCTGCTCGTCCGTGGGCTCAAACTGCTCGAGGCTCTTTGGAGCCGGCACAGCGGCCGCCGTCGACGTAGCAGGCACTTGAGACGAGTTTTGGAGGTAAGAGGGCACGCCACTCTGCACCGCACCGGACGCCGTAGGAGCAGCTGTCTGAGTCTTGGTGTAGTCCATCGAGCGCTGCTGGCTCGAGTCGCGGAGGATCGAGTAGAGATCCGATCCCACAATCGGGGGCGCAGCCGTCGCACGCTCGTTGTAGTCAGGGATGCTCGTGTGGGTGATAGGCACCGACTCCGTCACGACGTGGTGGTTCTCCGACTCGAGGACCTGAGGCGTGGCCTCCGTGTACACCGTTGTGTGCTCCGTCACACGCTCACCCGCGTCGATGGCAGGCTCTTGCGTGCTTGGCGCAGCTGTGGGTGCGCTTTCCGGCGCGGCCACCTTGGCGTCACTGGCCACGGGGCTGGTCACGTTGTTCGGGCGTTCTTGCTCCGTGGACGGCTTCTCCTTCTCCGAGCTCGTCAGCTCACTAGCGCCCTGCTTGACCGTATCAGTCACTTCTTGGGGCACCTTGTTCTCCACGCTCTTCTCGGCATCGAGGGCTTTATTCGACACATCTTGCACAGGGTTGGTCATGGTCATGGTGGCAATAGGCCGGGGCACAAGTGACGTGTTGTGTGCCTCGGGACACGAGTCTCGCCAGCTGCCCTATTACGCAATCACAACGACGCGTCACACATCATCACGTGACATATTACATAGGGTCTTGGCATGGCCTGTGCTAATCGGTGGCCGTTGCGCTATGAGGCGACTGGCAGGGTGGCATGGGCTGTGGCGATTCGTCTCGCGGCGCGCTCGAGGGCCATTACCGCGATACTCCTCATCGAGCGCATCGTCTCATGCCACGCTGAGTACAGCGCGCTGGCCGACGCAGGCGCCGACGCATGCATGTGGCCGCCTTCGTCCTGAGCATGCAGATCACCGCGTCGTGCTAGCTGGCTGGATGCTTGCACCGCGCAAGATCTCTCGAAAGCTGGCATTCATTCCTTTACAGGATGTGTCAGGCACCGTCCAGCTCGTCGTGACGGACCCCGAGCTCGTAGACGCCATGTCCAACGTGCCTGTGGAAAGTGTCGTATGTGTACATGGCTCCGTCCAGGGACGCTCGCAAGGCGCGGTCAACGAAGCCATGCGCACGGGCGCCATCGAGGTGCGTGTTGATGCGTGGGAACTACTGAATGCCGCTGCATCCAAGCTGCCGTTCTATCCCACGCAGTGCCACGATGCCGCCTCGCTACCGAACGAGGCCCTACGTGCGAAGCACCGCTACCTCGATCTCCGCCGACCCACATTGGCCTCGCACATCCGCGAGCGGAGCCGTATCATGCATGCTGCGCGTTCCTTCTTGCATGAGTGCGATTTCACGGAAGTCGAGACACCCATTCTGCTGCGCTCGACGCCTGAAGGCGCGCGGGAATTCCTGGTGCCGACGCGCGGTACACAGCCCCAGTTTTATGCGCTGCAGCAGTCGCCACAGCAGCCCAAGCAGCTGCTGATGGTGTCGGGCGTCACTGACCGCTACTTTCAGTTTGCCAAGTGCTTCCGCGACGAGGATGGACGAAAGGACCGGCAGCCGGAATTCACCCAGATTGATATGGAGATGAGCTTTGTGACGGGCCGTGGCGACGAGCCCGCCTGGCCACTCGGCGGCACAGAGGTGCGGCGCGTCACTGAAGGCCTCGTGCGTGCCATGTGGGATGCGTCGTCAGCGACAACGACGCTGCCGACGCCTTTCCCCGTCCTGTCGTACGAACACGTCATGTCGGTGTACGGCTCCGATAAGCCAGATACCCGCTTTGGACTGCAGATCGAGAATCTGCTGCCGAAGGGCGCCTCAGAGGCACTGGATGTGCTCGTGGTGCCCCACTATACCTCGTGCCAGCTCTCTGCACGGCAAAAAGAGGCCCTGCTGCAGGACAAGAGCGGCACGGGACGCTTGCCCATCGAGCACTTCAAGGCGCGTCGCAGCGCGCCCCAAGCCCTCGCCGAGCGCCTCTGGACCAAGTCGCACCACGTGCGAGGCTGGCAGCCTCACTGGGGCTGTGCCGAGGCCCTGGGCGCGGTACTGCACGGCGTGATGGAGCGGGCGAATGCGTTCCGCGATGCGGCTCCGTTGCCGCGCGAAGACACATGTGACGTGTACGTGGCGCGGCGTGCCCTGCCGATCCAGGGCGGCAGCACACCGATGGGCGATCTGCGCTTGCGGTGGGCCGAGGCGCTTCCGCTAGCATGCGCTGAGCCGCAGATCCTGTGGGTGACGCAGTTCCCGCTGTTTACGCGCGCAGACGATGACAAGGCGGAGATGGCGCATGGCCGCTGGAGTGCCTCGCACCATCCGTTCACGGCGCCGCTGGCCGACGATGTGCCGCGGCTGTACCAGGCCCTGGCCTGTGAGGACGCGTCGGAGCGCGATGCGTTGTTGTCGACGATTCACGGGCAGCACTATGATCTCGTGCTCAACGGCGCGGAGATTGGCGGCGGAAGCGTGCGTATTCACGACGCACACTTGCAGCGCACGATGCTCGAGCAGGTCCTGGCCCTGACACCGCACGAAACGGCGCGGTTTGACCACCTGCTACGGGCCCTGGCCAGCGGTGCGCCGCCCCACGCCGGCCTGGCGCTTGGCTTCGATCGATTCATGGCGATCGTGTGCGACACGTCGTCAATTCGCGACGTGATCGCCTTTCCCAAGTCCGGTGCGGGCATCGATCCACTGTTTTCCAGTCCGGCGCCGCTGGACGACGCCGAACAACGCACACAGCTTGCTATGTACAGCCTACAGCCCCGCTCCTCCGTCGTTGGACGTGGATCGCGGTGAAGATGTATGGTTCGCGGGCTCGGCCGTCGTCGACGCCCCTGCCGGCGTAGCGCCATAGTGTGTCTCGGCATGTCGGTTCATGATGTCGGATAGAGGACCCAACAGCCGTGTGAACGCATCTTCTTCCAGCACAGCCACACGCAGCACGCCGTCAGGCGAGCGCTCACTGGCCGTAACGGTGGCGGCACGCGGTGCTCGGCGGAGCAGTGCGAGCTCACCAAAGTAGTCGCCACGCTGCAGCAGTGTGACGGGATGCTCCTTGTCGTCCGCCTTGGTCACTTCGGCCAAGCCGTACACGACCATGAAAAATTGCGTGCCAATGTCGCCCTCCCGCAAGACCACCTCGCCCGCGCGGTAGTCCACCAGATGAATCGCATCGGATACACGAGCCCGCTCGTCCTCACGGAGATGCTGCAACAACGGCACCTGGCGCATGAACGCACCCAGCATCAGCCGGTGCTGGATATCGGCGTGCGCCAGAACGGAGCGAAAGGTAACACGGTCCAGGGCCCACAGCACGCAGTCGGACGTGGCCACGACCGAGGCGGCTCGTGGCTGCATGTACATCAGAGCCAACTCGCCGAACGCCGCACCAGGGCCGTATGTCAGCACCTTGGTGCCCAGCTGGTCGCTCGGTGCCGCGAGCGCAACGTCAGCAGGCGTGCCGGGCGGCTGCACGTACACATCGAGCGTGCCGCTCTCTGTCACGTAGCAATACTTGCCGTCGTCGCCCTGCTTGATCACAATGCCGCCCTTCGGGACATGCTTCTCACGCATCGCCTGCACCAGCGTCGACCCAATCTCTGGCTCCATTTGTTGGAACAGCACATTCATACGCAGCGCGGAGAGCAAGCGGGCCTCTTGGCTCTCTGTTTTGGGGAAACAGGCCACATCCTGTGGCTGGACCTGCGTCGACGTCATACTTTCCGCCGATACGGACGTTCGCCGGCCCAGATTGATACCCTCCGGGATCGGGCAGTCGTATGACGCATCTTCTACCGCACAATTCGCCCCACCAAACGGATCCTGAAACAGGCCGCACATCGTCGCAGAACGCGTCGTAGCTGCTGTGGGCGCCAAGGACCGGCGCTAGGCCCTCGAGCTCGGCGGGACGAGCCCTGGTCAAGCGTCACGTGATCTGATCACAGCCCGCGCAGCCCTCGCACGCCGCTCGACGGCGACGACCGCGGCGGCGCTGCCTAGAAGCATCGATGCCACCAGGTTGCCATCTACATAACCCGTGGGAACGCGCGTGGGTACTCGTTTACATAACGGCCAGGTTGCCAAACTTCTCGTGGTAGCCAGGCACGGTCCACTTGCCCTTCTTGACCATCTCGTCGACCGTCTTGCCAATCTCGGGGCGGGCGGCAATCACGTCGGCGACAGAGAGCTGGTCGAATGGACGAGCACCCTCGATGTTGCTCAGCGTCTCTTTCAGATCCTTGAGCTCAGCCTCGAGCTTCGCAGAGCTCTCCTGCGCCTGCTTCACCTGCACACGTTAGGCACAGCATACATACCGCCACAGACTCGAACGACTCAATCGCCTTGACCTGCGCGCTCACATCGTAGGTCACGGGCTTGAACTCGTTCACAATCTTTTCCGCCTGCGAAACCACAGCCTGGTTCTGATACGTGTTAGCGATGCTACGCAGGCATCATGCGCGAGCGCACACCGTCAACCGGTCGTGCCACGCGCACGTCGATCCACGTACCTTGAGCACACCCTTGTAGGCGGCAAAGTCCACCGTCACGGGCTGCGCCTTGAGCTGGTTCAGGGCGCGACGAGCCTCCTCGCTGCGCTTACGGAAAGCAGCGAGCTGTGCGCCCGTCTCCTTACCGATGCCCGACGACAGGATCTTGTGGAAGTTCACGGCAGCTGCCTTCGAAGCCATGGTCGATCAATACACTGTCGTTAGAAAGACAACTCGCTCGCTCGGGCGCTGGCACGCTGGCTCCGGCCGTCTCCGGGCACAGCCTCGGCCGAATATGTGGAGGGGGCTGCTACCGCCTGCACGGCGGTCTTGTCCCAGTGGGCCCCGGCATCAGGACGACGCGGACACGCACAGCGTTGACAACATGGCCGTGATCGAGGAAGTCGATGAAGATAGTGTCTCTTTGCTTCGAGTAAAAGAGGACATGCTGCGGCGAAGAGGTGCTCAGCTCACAACCGAGGGGGACGACGCTCCGGCGTGGCACGATTCAGACGACGAAGACGATGGCCCCATGCTCGAGGAGGACACGGCGCAGTGGCTATATGAGGAGGTGGAAGACGCCAAACTCCCTGACTCGGTGGCGTTTGTACTCGATCTCGTGTCGTGGAGCATCCCCTTCGTTTTCGCTTTTGAGCTGCTGAATCTTCTCGTTCAGAAGCAATACAACCATGAGACGACGGTGCTGGACGAGATCCGCACCCTCCTATCCCGTATACCCCGTACGTGCGCTGTCGACTGACCCTTAGCTCTCATCCTACTGATCGCATGGAGTACGTGTGCCTATCACTGACGTGCCAGACCTACGAGAAAAGCGACGCTGGCTCACACAGGCCGTCATGTTTGTGCTAGGCACTGTGGCAGGATGCTACATGGCCTACTTGGTGAATCAGGTACGTGTGAGGCGCCAGACATGTAGGACTCACACCCACGCAGGCTTCGTTCCAGCGTGCCATGGCACGTGCACCGGCGGTCGGTACCCTGTGGTTCCTGGCGATTGTGCGCTTGGACCTCACGGCCTGCGTGTTTAGTCTGCTGCTGTTCGCCGCCTACGTCTGGGGCGCTGGGTACCGCCTCGTTCTATAGTTCGGCCGAGAGATCACGTGTATATTTCCCAAGACCTAGTTTTGCGCAGTACGAAGCGCTGGGGCCGCGGCCTACGCCTTTCGTCTCAACGACGTCGTAGACAGGATGCCTCCTAAGAAGTCTGCCATCGCGGCTGCGGCCTCCAAGACGGGCAAGAAGAAGAAGTGGTCCAAGGGCAAGGTCAAGGACAAGGCCCAGAACGCCGTGTACCTCGACAAGGTGCTGTACGAGCGTGTGATCAAGGAAGTGCCCACGTTCAAGATGATCACGCCCAGTGTGCTCATCGACCGTTTGAAGATCAACGGCTCGCTGGCTCGCCTGGCGATCCGCCACTTTGAGCGTGAGGGCCAGATCAAGCCTGTGATCCACCACAACGGCCAGCTCGTGTACAGTACGTATGGCGCCATCTCTAACAGACCAGCTCGTAACAGTGACTAGATGCGCGGCCGCTCGGCATGAGCAGTCCAGGCTGCCATGTAGATAGAGAGGCATGCCCTCTCCTATACACCCCAAAATGCATACGTTTGCTCCATCGTCGCATGATAGTCGCTACCTTACTGCGAGAGAATTTGGCGCACAAAGGCCTCGTAGTTGATGTTGCCATCCCTGTGTGTGAGCGCGTGGCACGTACTCTCCGACCGTGACGCCTTTGAGGAGCTCGTCGACTTCTTCGTCCGAGAGCTTCTCGCCCAGGCTCGTGAGGACGTAGCGCAGCTCGCCGACGCCAATGTGGCCTGTGCCGTCCTTGTCAAACACCTGGAATCCGCGGATAAACTCCTCCGGCGTGCCTGCTGGCTTGAATCCGTTGGGCCGGTTCAAGATGTTGGTGAATGTAGGGAAATCGACTGCCGCATTAGCACCACACACGTACTCTCCGCGGGAGCATTCGACGCGAGGCTCGCCACCTCGGCCTGCGTCGGGTTCTGGCCGAGCGCACGCAGCAGGTCGCCGAGATTCTCACTCAGAATCGTGCCTGATCCCTTCTTGTCAAACAGCGAAAAAGCCTCCTTGATTTCTGAATCCGCCTGCCCAGGTATCAGCGCGCAGCACACGTACCATGCCGTGTGGGTCAGAAAAACACTCGCGCCCCACGCCTCGGGCACAGCGACCGCCGGGGGCGTGGAAACCCACGTGGGCGTCGACCACCGCCCCTCCACCTTTGCCTGGCGCCCACGATGGACCCGGTGGTGGCAGGCTCGTCGTCGGACGTGTATGCCCCGTCGGTGGGCACGTCAGGCACGCGGCCCACCTTGTATATTCGCCGAGCGGATGTGAGTGCATCGCTGGAGTCCTACAAGCGCCTGCTCGATGCTACCAAGGCGTACACGGCGGCCATGTCGCACATGTCGGAGGCGTCGGCGGACCTAGCCGCTGCGTTGCAGGACTGCTCGACGCTCAAGGGCGCGCACGCGTCCGGCGCGTCTTTGCAGGCGGCCGGTGGTCTGCACTACCTCAAGTCGAACTATGAGCAGATTCTATGCGACACGATCTGGAAAGAGTGTTCGATCCCCCTCCTGAGCCACCTGGACGCGTACCGCCAGTCGGTCCAGGAGCGGCAGCAGTCGCACGAGGTGTCGATGGAGGAGCACAAGCGTGTGCTGAAGAGCATCGAGGCGCAGTACCACAAGAGCGGCTCTCGGCACGCCCGCGATCTGCAGAGCTTTCGCACGATGCTCACCGAGTTGCAGGACAAGGTGAATGAGATGGAAGATACCAAGGCGCAGCACTATATGGACGTGCTGCAGAACGAGGAGCATACCTGGGACCTCGTCGCCCAACACGTCCTGCTTCTCGTCCGCTCCCAGGTCGATATGGCCGATCGACTCTCGTCCAAAGCCGTCCAAGACCCAGTGCTCGAGTCGCTCATGGCCCACATGCCCGACCCATTCCAGTCGTACGGTCCCCCGAAGCGCGAGAACGAGCTCTTTTCCATCCTACGACCCACGCACGCGTCACCGACGGCGCCGTCGCCCGGCCTCCCGCGCTCGGACACGAGCCTCTTTCCCGAGCCCGACGCGGCGCCCGAGGAGCGATCGCTGGCGTCACGACCCTCGATCCATCACCTGTTCGGCTACGCAGCGCCTACCTAGTGTATAGCATGTATTCATCGTACGTCACCGTCGCATGCGTGGACGTGTACCGCAGGAGCGTCGCGTGCCGTAGCACGGTGTCTGTAATGGGCGCCGTCCACCCAGCCTTGCGGATCACACGCTCGATCGTCTCGGCCTTCGTCCAGCCCTGCGCCGGTGCGACCTCTGGCAGGAACGTCGCGCTCGCTCCGCCCTCCAGGCGGACGTACACGCCATGCACGCCCACATCCCAGTCCAGCCAGTCTGCACACACCTCCATGGGCGTCAGGAGGCTCACCGTGCACGCCAGACGCTCCAGCTCAGCTGCGCAGATCGGCGGAAAGCGCTTGTCGTGGCATGCCGACCGGATCGCGTAGGCACGCAGGCCCTGTGCGAGCGGCTGCGGCTCGAACGTCCCGATACACCCACGCAAATGACGCGCGCCGTCCCTGGACAAGTGCCACGACACAACCCGCCGCACGCACCCGTCC
>ERZ1031199.140-NODE-140-length-12002-cov-5.664351_pt1 | contig 12002 bp, 8 predicted proteins | sample MGYA00518220_ERZ1031199 | MGnify/ENA primary metagenome ERZ1031199 (study PRJEB33718, sample SAMN03159783) | human skin metagenome | collected 2014-02-25 | study: EMG produced TPA metagenomics assembly of the PRJNA266117 data set (Human skin bacterial metagenome... | reverse complement strand
ATCTACCCCTAAGCCTTCGTCGGCAGCGTCAGATGTGTATAAGAGACAGCATGTGACGTACCGATCGAAGCGCGTAGGCAAGCCGCAAGACAAGGACTTGCGTGTCCTTTGGACGTCGGATATCCACCTCGACGCTCGCTATGCAGTCGGCTCCGAGGCGCGGTGCACGTACAAGTACTGCTGCCACAGCAACTCGTTCAACACGACCACATACAACGTCACGGGCTACCAGACGCATGTGCCTGCACAGAATGTGTCGCTGCCCGCCCCGTACTGGGGCTATGAGGGATGCGATGCGCCGTGGTCGTTGGTCGCGTCGGCGTTCCAAGCGATCGAGAAGCTCGGCCCCTACGACCTCGCCCTGTACACGGGCGACCTTGTGGCGCATGGCCAGACGTGGGAAGAGTCGCCGGACATGGTGCACTACTCCGAGTCGGCGCTGTTTGATATCATGCATCGCCACCTCCAGAACACGACCGTCGTGGCGGCCATCGGCAACCACGACTCGTATCCGACGGAGAATGCGGCGCCTCGCAAGCTGCCGAACGGTCGCAGCAGCCAATTCAGCTGGGACTGGGACTATGTATCCAAGCTGTGGCACCAGGAGGGCTGGGTCGATGAGTGCCAGGCCCAGAAAGTGCGCACTCACTACGGTGGCTACTCGATCACGCCGCGCCGCGGGCTGCGTGTCATTACGTTCAACACCGACTTTTGGTACCGCAGCAACGTGTTCAACTACATCCACTCGTCGCATCCCGACTACAGTGGCGTGCTGCGCTGGGTGACGGACGAGCTCCAGGCCGCCGAAGACGCGCATGAGCGAGTATGGATCGTCGGCCACGTTCTCCCTGGCTGGGACGGCTACAGCTCGATGGACCTGCCTACGAACCTGTTCTACCAGATCGTGACGCGATTCCGCAGCACCATTGCCCACATGTTCTTTGCGCACTCGCACGAAGACACGTTCAGTGTATACTACCACAACACGAACGGCAATGCCAGCAGCGTCTCCCAGCACACGCAGGACGCCGTCGGCATCGCGCTGCACTCGCCCGCTATTACGCCGCTCACGAACATGAACCCGGGCATCCGCGTGCTGCATGTGGATCCCGTGACGTACGATATCATGGACTACGACCAGTACTACACGCCGCTGCAGAATGTGCAGAACGCCACCGAGACGCACACCGGCCTCGCGTGGCACCACCTGTACAGCGCGCGCGATGCGTACGGCGACTTTCGTGCGTCGCAGGCCCAGGGCACCTATGCGGCACCGGTGCAGCTCGACCACGGCCTGTGGCCCCAGCATGCACCGCTGAATGCGTCGTTCTGGGCCGCCATCACCGACGAGATTCTCGCGCGCCCCTCGCTGGCGGGCCAGTTCCAAACGTTCCAGGGCCGCAACAGTCCTCTGAGCCCGCCGTGCTACAACGTGGCCTGTGCACGTGCCAAGGCCTGCTTCATGCGCGCTGGCTCCTTTGCCTTGGGCAAGTCGTGCGGCTCAGCGTATTCCACCGTCCAATAGCGTGTCTACGAATCATGTGGTCGTGTCCCATCTGTTCCGCACGACATCGTAAGCCCAGGGTCCTTCTCGGCCCGGGCGCATCGCGCCGCGCGACTTGGTCGCCGAGTGGGCCGGTGGGGGCGTTATTGGCCTGCGCCCTTTCGGCCCACGTCGCCTCGGTGACATTACGTCATACATGCGGCGCCCCCACGAAGTAGCCTCTCGACCACATGGAGGCCCTACATCGGTTTTTCACGATTGGGCTGGCTACACGGCTCGAGCCGCTGCCGGCTCTGAGCTACGATGTCGTGCCTGTGCAAGAAGGTGATGGCCCTGTCGACGAGAGCTCTCATCTGGGGCATGGCCAGTGGCTCAAGCCCCGGATGACCCCGTTTGCGCCCCTGACGTTCGAGCGCGCCAAGCAGTGTGCGATGGAGCCATGGTTCCGGACATGCGTCGAAGCGTGGACACGCGTATTTCGTCTCCTGGACGCCGTCGACCATGACCCGCACTTTAGCCTCCTGCGCCACTTTTTCGATACTAGGCGGCCGGCGGAGGTGGACAATGCGGCCGATGGGAGCGAAGAGGCGTCTCGGCCGCTCGAACGCAAGGTCTCTACGCACAGCGGATCTCGCGTGCCGATGCGATGGCACTGGGCGCGCCGAGCGAATGAAGCGTCCACCGATGCGCAGACGGCCCCTGCCGCGTCCTCCTACGACCAATGCGACTTGTTCATGGAGGGTCACGAGTACGGACAGGTCCGCTTCCCCGTGCGAGTCGATCTAGACCGCATTCATCTCGCGCAAGCGCGCTCTTCATCGCGTCCCGAGGTCTCCGACTCGCCCGAGGACGATCCGTCCGCACGCAGCGATGCATCACAACGCTCCTTCGTGCAGCGCGTGCTGGATCGGCAATGGAGACGCGGCAGTCAGGCCTCATCGAACGCAGCCGCACGTCCTGACAGCATCGGCGAGCCGTGCGCCATGGACGACTCCGATGACGAAGAGGGCCTCGAGTCTCCGCGTCACAACGGCGACGAGTTGCTGCCTCTTCTGCGCGTGGCTGTACACTACAGTGCCGGCAGCGCCTGGCGCTATGGTGATCAGGATCCGTTGCCTGTGATTCTCATGCAGGCATGGGCCGATGCCGTCGGCTGGGAAGGCATCATGCATCTGTGCTACGGCCAGCACAGCGCCAGTCAGACAGAGCATGTGTACTCGGCCCTGGGCCGCGCTGCCGACATATCCTTGCATCAGCGGGAGAAGCATGATGCCGTGCTCTCCTGGCTGGACAAGATGCAGCACGGTGACCAGGAACCAAAGCCCCAGGCGTCGTGGGACACGACGTCCAAAGCGCCAGTGGCTTCGGTCGGCCAGCGATCCGCGCCGGGCCACACGCGCACATGGGACGACTGGCAGCGGCTCTTTTCCAGTCTGTCTTCGTGGGTCTCTGAATACGAAACGGCCCGCGTTCGTGCGTGCTTGGCGCACGAGTACGGCAAAGAGCCGGCCTACTCGACCCGACCGAACCACGTCCACGCGAACATCCCACCCAGCGTAGCGCAGGACATGCTGCAAGGTGCTCATGGCTTTTGGCGCCTGGATGGCATCCCTGATGCCCTCAGGCAGCCGGACACACAGCAGGAGCACATGGACTACCGGTGGGCTCGTTCCAGACTCGAAAGTCGGCAGATCGGCACACCCCTGGTGCTGGCGACCGCGGCCGTCCAGTTCTGTCTCAAGCAGCTGTCTTCGGCGTCGTGGGTCTATCGCAGCGCATGGGAGCTCGATTACCTCGATGGGTGCATCTTGCAGTCCAGCATCATGCGGGAGCGTTTCCCACCCCCCGGCGAGTCGCCCGCTCCGTCCCTCGATCCAGCGAATGCCACACGCGACCGGCACGTACCCTGTCCGTACCCCAGCACATCCGGCGCATGGGATCCCGTCGAGTGGCGCTCCTGGCTCGGCACGCTCCAAGACGGCCAGGTGATCGTGCCCGCCGTGTCATGGCAGGGCTGGTGGACACTGCTGGCTGTGCTCAACGGCGCGGACCGCTCCGGACGTGAATTTGACTTGCAAGTGCGGGCTCCCGGAGATCCCGTCCACCCGGAGGAATTTGGTTCTATTTATTTGTAGGCGGGACGTCGGTTTGATTCAAGAGCGACAGGTACAAGGTCCATGCAATTCCACACGTGGCCGAAAAAGGCACACGGAAGCGGAGCGGCATAATACTGAAATTCAACATTTGCAGGGCGGGCCAAATCTTCCAGTTGGCCAGCAGGGCCGGCACATAGACATCGCGGAACTTGTCCTCCAGCGCAGACAGACTCCGTCGTCCTTCCATCACGCCCATAGATCCCACAAACAACGCCAAACCAAACGGCGCGAACGCCAGCTGGTCGACGAGGACGCGGCGCATGAGGCCGCCCCATAGCATCTTGCCAGAGGGCGACTTGATCCGGAACGAATGCTCAATAAAGTGGTTCCACTCCGCCAGCAGCGGTGCCATGGCCGTGCCAAACGCGAGAAAACGGCCCGAGCGCGCCACGTCCCACTCAGACACGATCGGCTTGCCCTCAGACCGGCGATCAAAGCTCTGCGCCAGCCCATCGGCTATCAACGTGAGCGCGCCATTGGTCACAGCCAGTGTGGCCCAGGGGCGCGTTTCAAACAAGCGCTGGTACATGGCGCGCCAAAACAAGCTCACGTGGGGCATAGTTGGGCGTGCAGGCCACTGGCAGGGCGCACCTCCACCCCGTGGGACGCCGCGCATGCCACGGCACTGGCTGCTCAAGGCGGAGCCGGAGAGCCGCCTCGTCAAGGGCGTGGATGTGGCATTCAGTGTAGACCTCTTTGAAAAAGTGCACACATCGCCTTGGGAAGGCGTGCGGAACTACCAGGCCCGCAACTTTTTGCGCGACGACATGAAGGTGGGGGACGCCGTGCTATTTTACCACAGCAACTGTGCCCTGCCAGGCATTGTCGCCCTCGCTCATGTATGCAAAGAGGGCTATCCAGATTCTACAGCATGGGACGCGCATCATCCATATTACGATGCCAAGTCCCACCCCGATGCGCCACGTTGGTACATGGTGGACGTGGCGTTTGAGCGGCGGCTCACACACCCCGTGCCATTGGCTCTTTTACAGCACATGACTCGTGCGCTGACCGAGTCACAACGCCAGGACGTGTCGTACCTGACGCAGGAGCACCTCGAAGCATTATCCCACATGGCCCTCCTGCACCGCTCCCGCCTCAGTGTCCAGCCCGTGGATCCTATGGCCTACGAGGCAATTCTACTCCTAGGCGATCGCGGCGGCTTTGAGCATTGGCCCGGCAAGTGGGCACCGACCGCACCGCCGCCCCCCAAGCGCCGGCGGCGCGCGCTGACAGCGGGGGCGCCGTAGATCTCCACGTGCCGTCATGCTGACAAAGCAGGTCCGCCGGCCCCTCTCGCCGATAGTGACGCATAGACGCAGTAGGAGCGCCGTTTCCTTCCAGGCCGGTCGGACCGAGGTAGCATGCCATTAGAGCACTTTGGCAGGGGCTCTTGGCCCTCGTACCAAAAACGGCCGCTCAGTGACATAAGCACTGGCGCAGCCATGAGCCGCGCCTCGCCCGACGAGCCCGACGGGGCCATGGCACGTATGCAGCTCCGTGACGGTGATCAAGACCACGACGAAGGCGTGTTGTCCAAGCTCACGGGCGTCAGTCGCTCGGTGAGCTGGGGTCGTGGCACATCCAATCGCATGGCAGCGCAGAATCGTCCTCATCATGAGCGATCACATCGGGCGGCCGCCTCGCTGTCCATGTCATCGTCCGACGCACTGGCCGAGAGTCCCGCCGACTCATCGAGTCCTTTGTCGTCTGCGGCGCTTTCACTTCGATCTTTATCCAATGATACTTATCGCCCCTATGAAATGTCTGCTATGTCCACATCCCCTCAACCCGCGCAAAAGGACTGGCAGTCACAGGCTCCCAGCGTCCCTGTGGTGCGTGTCGAATCGAATGCTGCGCCCAGCACGTCATACCCCCAGCAAGATTCACCGCCTGTGCTGGAAGCTCCTTCTCCACGTCATGCACTCGGCCTTGGCCCTCCCGACAGAGACGACCAGCCTGTGCGTCGACACATGGGCTCCTTTTACCTGCGCAAACAGTCGTCGAATCCTGACCTCTCGCATTCGCTGCAATCCCTAAGCTCTGCTGGCGAGGAAGATATCAACGATCCGCAGTCTGGCTATGTGCAATTCTTTTCACGCTTTTACCCTGATCACCGGCCATTCGGCTCACGCAGCGGCGATACGTCGCCGTTGTTAAGTCCGCCACCAATGCGCATGCGGTACGAGCTAGGCGATACCCGACGCAGCTTCAATGCAGGGCGTCCCAACTATGCGATGCAGCCATTTCGGATCTCGGCACACAAGGCACTGCCACGCCCACCGCGCTCGCCGATGATGTCGGCGGTGTCTGTGAGTCATAATGACGACGACGTCAGTGAGATACACGGCTTAACGACGCGTGCATCCACGCCCATATCATACCCCTCCGCCCCGCACGGCCCGGAGCCACCGCCTGATACGCATGCTCCGACCCAGCGCTTGGCCACGCTCTCGACCCCCGAAGTCCACACCATCGATGCTTACGATATCGGCGATTGCATGGGCAGCGGGGCTTATGGCTTTGTTCGACGAGCACGATGTCGTGAGAATGGTGACGAGGTTGTGATCAAGTACATCATCAAGAGCTCCATTTTTGCTGATTCATGGCGTCGGCATCGGGTCTACGGCACCATTCCCGGCGAAATTTTCGTGTTGCTGCAGCTACAGCACACGGCGTACACACCGCCGGCCACACCGCCGCCTTACCTAACAAACAAAGAGCACTGGCAGCATGTACGTGACGAGATTCTGGCCATGCAGCGACAGGGACGCGTAACAGGCCACCCAGGTATTTGCAAGCTCCTCGACTTTTTCGAGGACGAAGAATTTTACTACATGATCATGCCGCGCTTCGGTAACGGACAAGACTTGTTTAATTATGTGGAATCCTCACCGTATGGTCTCGAGCCACAGCAGGTGCGCAATTTCCTTGGCCAAGTGGCCGATGTTATTGCGTTTATGCATGCGAACGGCGTTGTGCACCGCGATATTAAAGACGAGAATGTCATTCTTGACTCTTACGGGATGGTGCAGCTGATTGACTTTGGCGGCGCAGCGCGCGTACGTCCAGATGCGATGTTTGATACGTTCAGTGGCACCATGGACTACGCTGCCGTCGAGATTCTGCGTGGCGAAAAGTACACCGGGCCACCGCAAGATGTATGGGCGTTTGGTGTGCTAGGCTATGTGTTGGTATGTGGCGAATGCCCCTTTGCCGATGTGGATGAGGCCAGCACCGGGCTCTCGCCAGGCTCTCGTGCGCTCCTTGTGCTCCAGCACTTTTGCCACGAACAAAGTCACGATGCGTCAAGTGATGACGATATACCCTCGTCCGACGGTGGCGGTGATTTGTCGCAGCTGTGTGATTTGATCTGTCAATGTCTGCAGCCAGATCCGTTTGCCAGGCCACCTGCTCATGAGATTCTACGACACGCCTTCCTATTCGGAGCCCATGGTTGGAGTGGCCTGCGTGGCTGGCAAGCCGAATCTCGGCCTCGTTTCGATAGCTCATAGTCATGCCTATGTTTTATGCACATGAACTGCTGCTGGGCGTATACATGCATATGCGGAGTAATTTACACCAATCACATAGCACGGTGGAACGTGGGGGCTATCGTGGCGAGGAGCTAATCCGAGGTAGCCTACGAGAGCCTGACACAAAGACGCAATGTCTCGAGGCATGGACCCGGCGAGCCCGCTTGCCTTTGGTGCCACATGCCACTTATCCACTCAGAGCCGGCGATGCCACCATACTTTGAGCCGTCGATCGAGTGGTCGAGAGGCATCGATCCTCGTCATGAATCTATGTTGAAAGGGGTACAAGAGGAGCTCGAGGACCTCAAACTCGAAATCACGTCGCAATCAAAACGAAACTTTGTGCTGGAAAAAGATGTTCGGTACCTTGACAGCCGCATCGCTCTCTTAATTGCCAATCGTATGACTCCACGCGACATCGAGTCGCCGGACGAGGAGCACCTAGGCATTCGCCGCGTCATTCTCGAACAAAAACAGCTCCAGCTGTACTCCAACTTGTTTTATCTGCTAATGACGGAACCGCGGCATATTGCCACTCTGTGCTCATTGGTATCTGCAGAGGAGCTCGATATGTTTCTCCAGACCGTCATGTTCACGATGTATGCCAACCAGTACGAGGACTTTGAGGAACATCTTCTCCTGACCGTATTCCAGTCCGTATTGTCCACCCAGTGTAAAGCCGCGACAGAATTTAGCTCACTATTGCGAGCGAACACACCCATATCGCGCATGATGTCCATGTATACTCGCCGCGGTCCCGGCCAAACGTACCTGAAACGTGTCCTGACCAAGCACATGGGCACGGTCACGTCCATGTCCGCAGAAAACTTGGAAATCGATCCCTTCCTAGTTCATGACGAGCTTGTGCGCGCAAAGGAGGCTTCCGCTGATGACGACCCTCAACAGCACCCCCAGGTGCAGAACTGCATCCAGACACGCATGCATAAACTACTCAAGCTGGCTGAAGTCATCATGGACGATATATTACGCTCGATCCACCTGATCCCTTACGGCATTCGGTGGATTTGCAAGCAGATCCGCAACTTGACTCGACGAAAAGATCCCAACGTATCAGAAGATGCCCTCTCTTCCCTGATCGGATCCTTTTTCTTCTTGCGGTACGTGAATGTAGCGATCGTTTCGCCGCAGATGTACCTGCTCAGCAACGAATCATTGTCTAAGAACAATCGGCGTACTCTGGTCTTGCTAGCCAAGGTCTTTCAGCACCTCGTGAACAACCCTGCACATGAAAAGGGCTCATTTGTACATGATCTCAAGCCATTTATGGCTGTCTATCGCCCGCGACTCGTGGCATTTCTGCAGTCGCTTTGCCATGTCGGAGACTTTTACGACACGCTCGAACTGTACCGCTATGTCGATTTGTCCAAGCAGGACAAGACGCTCCACGTTTCGGTCAATGAATTGTATTTTATGCATACGCTCGTGAAAAAACACGCCCACATTCTGGCGCCCGATCGCCATGTCCACTTAGGTCAAGTGATTCTCGAGCTGGGCGAAGCGCCAGCACAGGTCGAGCGCCCAGACAATTACACGATGGAACTGACTCTGTTTAGTCGATGGGAAAAGCCTATCCAGGACCTCACGTCCACGCTCATGATGGAGAACAACATGACGCCGAGCGATATATTGTACATTGAAACCAAGTCGCTCTTCGTCCAAATTTTGCAGCTTTTGCCAAACACAGGTCCCGTGTCAAGTCTCTCTAATGTGGCTGCTGAGGCCACCAAGTCGGGGATCAAACGCCTGGAACATCTCGGGCGTCGGGCATCCTACATGTTGCGCGAATTGGAAGAGCTGCGCGTCGTGGACGAGTCAGCTTTGAAGACACTCATGCTGGACGAGGTCATCGCCGAGCTTGTTTCACTCGGTAATGTACATATGCAAGACAAGCTCAAGGAGGACAAGGAAAGCCTTCTATCTGTCCTGGAGGCACTCAAGCAGCACCATACGTACCTGCAAGGCCAGTTTGATACGTATCAGGCATACCTGCAAAATGTGCGGCTCTCATCGAGCGTAGTCCAATCAAGCGATATGAATGGCGTCATTGGTGTGTTGTCCTCGCCAGATCGAGAGCTAAAAGGCGACAAACCGCCGCACACGCTGCATCGGTTTACCTACGATCAGTGGGAGCGGGACAAGATCATCCGCGCCTCGATGATTCCATCGAACCGACTCTCTGACATCACATTCCATGTGCACTCACCAAGCCCTGGCTCGTTTATGATCTCACTCTTTTGCCAGGGGCGCCCAGAAGCGTTTTTGGAAATTGACCTGAAGCTCGATGACTTGCTCGAAAAACTGCAAGATCACCAAGCGACAGTGAAGGTCGAGTACCTCGAGCTTGACACTCTGCGCCTATACCTCCTGCTCGACCGCTTGTACGGTCTTTCCCACCGACACTAACACACATATGCTATATCAAAGCAGGGCAAGCAAAATGAATTGCGGTATGGAATGCCCAAAAGCATTTTTGGGGGTAATCTCCTGTGTACATGATCCGACCAGATAGCAACATGAGCCATACAATCACGTTTACTTCTTGGCGTTGGCAGCTTCCTCCTCGCGCTTGGCCTGGCGGGCCTGGCGGGCACCCTCGTGGCGGTGGATAGCGCGGGCCATGCGGAGCGTGCGGAAAGCGTTCGACTCCTTCTCCTCGGCAGTGATGGCGCGGGGAGCCTCGGGCGTGGTGCCAGCGGGGATAGGGAAAGCCTCGATCGTCGTGCGCGTCGTAGCCACCGACGAAAGGTCGGGCATCTTCTGCTTGTTCTGCTTCGTGGGGCGGGGCACCACAATCAGGCGCTCCTTGTAAGCCTTGAGACGGTCAGCATTGAGCTTGAGGCCCTCCTCGCTCCTGTTCTTGCGGCGGTGGTCCACAGGGATGCCGATCGAAAGGGCCTCGACCTTGCGGATACCAGCGGCCTTGAGCTCCTCAATCGTGAAGCCACGGCCCTGACGCAGCTTGGTGTTGTACTTCAGGGTCTGGCCACGGACGGCAGGGCGCAGAGGCTGCAGAGGGCGCATGCCCAGAGCAGCAGCCTTGGCGGCACGAGCATTACGACGGCTCTTCTTGCGGCCGGCCTGGTCGAACCACACACGCACCCGGCGCTGCCAGTCCTTGTGGAAGTGGTTGTTATGCAGCAGGTTGTTGTGGCGGAAACCCATTCTGAGAGTGTTAGTACACGTTCCATGAAGTCGCGCGCTCGCACGACGACGTGCGCAGCGTCATCTGTCTGCTTACCTTGCTAGGACTCACGTCGGTGGAAGGTAGCCCAAGGTGGCCATCTCCCGGAGAGGAAAACGCTTCGTGCGTCCATAGAATCACGTGGATTTCGTTAGTTATTCACGTGATCCAAACCTGAGCATGTCCGTGCGACCAAGGCCACACACCTCCACTTGTGCCCTACACCATGGCGGCCCAAGACGCTTGGGTGGCTCGATGGACGGCGTGGTGCGAGCGGATCGTGGCCCCCTCGTTGATTGAAAAGTCGGGGCCCATTCCATCTGAGTCGAAAGAAGATATCAAGGCACGCGAGCGTGTCGAGCAGTGGAAAGACGATCTACTGCGCACGAGTCCGATGGTGCGCTTTATGGTGAAACACCTGGCTTTGATCCAGTGTGATCCGCTGACGCCTCGGGGCGAGCACGCGAGCAAGGATGCCCCACCCAAGCTGCTCATTGCATCGTGTCCACCGGACATTGCGGGCGGCTTCTCCCCGTCTCCACCGGGGCGGCCCCCGTCAGAGGCTGGTATCCTGCTGTGTGCCAATCGCCTCTTCAGCAAAGCGCATCTGGAGGATACGTTATCGCACGAAATGATTCACTGGTGGGACCACTGTCGCTTCCATGTCGACTGGAATAATTTGCGGCACCACGCATGTAGTGAAATTCGTGCTGCCTCGCTGTCGGGCGACTGTCGCTGGACGCGCGAGATCAATCGCCGGCACTATGGCTTCGCTAAGCAGCATCAAGCATGTGCACGACGGCGTGCTATTCTTTCTGTGCGCTCCAATCCCGTGTGCAAGGATGATGCGACGGCTGAGCGAGTTGTTGACGATGTATGGGACAGCTGTTTCCACGATACCCGACCCTTTGATGAAATCTATTAACATTATTTGAGATTTTCGAGACGCTTGGTGCCAGCGTAAATCCGCGTGTCCAGAGCCGTAGTTTTGTCGCTCACGCGATGCAGACGTCTGTTTTGCTCGTCGACCTCCTGACCCATGGCACGTCCAAGGACATTCATGCGCGCACTCAGAGCTGCGATTTCGTCGAGGTTGCCGTCGATCTCATCTTCCATCTCATCGTCGCTCGCCGTTGCCTCGAATTGGTATCGCCTGCGCTGCTCCTGGGGATCGACGAGTTCACCTGCAGGACCGCCGCCAAACTTACTACGCATCTTGCTAAACATGCCGGTATTGGATACGCTTTCTTCGACGCGGCGCTGGGATGAGAGCATTTCGGCACGTGTCAACTCGCGCTCCTGGCGCTCATCGATATGGCGCTGCACAGCGCGGTACTCTTCGGCGTCGCGCTTCGCCTTCTTGTTGCGCGTAAACTTAGGACGGAAGATGGATTGGTTGAGCTGAGCAATCAAACGAGCATTGTCTTCGGCACGTGAGGCATGAGCCTTCGCCACGTCGAGACTGCGCTCTGTATCTCCGATCGTGTCGCTCTGCTCACCCAGCCTGACCATGGTGTTGGTGGCCGTTTCCTCTGCCTCGCGCGCGAGACGCACCGCATTCCGTGAGCTGCTCAGACTCTGTCTCTTATACACATCTCCGAGCC
>ERZ1031199.138-NODE-138-length-12091-cov-5.198405_pt1 | contig 12091 bp, 7 predicted proteins | sample MGYA00518220_ERZ1031199 | MGnify/ENA primary metagenome ERZ1031199 (study PRJEB33718, sample SAMN03159783) | human skin metagenome | collected 2014-02-25 | study: EMG produced TPA metagenomics assembly of the PRJNA266117 data set (Human skin bacterial metagenome... | reverse complement strand
AGACAGCCCGATGTACGCCCAGCCGACCAAGAAGCACAAGGTCCAGCCCCCAAGCTGCACCACCATCGATGTGGCCGGCACGCCCGTAAATGTGTACGGCCTCTCGGAGCTATCGCGAGGATCGAATGGCGCGGCACCAGAGGTATGCATCACGTTCCACATGCACGGCCGCACGGGCTCGGCACGCCGAGAACACGACCTGGTCCGTGAGCTGTGGCAAAATGCTGTAGGCGAGCGCGAAGGCTTACAGGGTGCGCACCGAGTGCGCGATCTGATCATCGTGAGTCTCGACCAGCGCAACCACGGACATCGCACCACGAACGAGCTCGGTCAGCGCACATGGAAAGAGGGCAACCCGACGCACGGCATCGACCAGTATGCCATGTACCACGGCACGGCCATGGACGTGTCCTACCTCATGGACTTGCTGCCTGCCTATCTGTTCCCGAATGGCGAGCGCATCGTGTCCCTCTTTGCCGTCACAGGCAAGTCCATGGGTGGCCACGCCGCCTGGCACGTCCTGGCACACGATCCACGGGTCCGTGTGGGTGTGCCCTTCATCGGTATGCCAGACTACGAAAAGCTCTTGGCACAGCGCACCAAGACGTCGAATGTCAACGACGGCCCTCCTCAGGTGCCGGACACACTGCGTGCGCTCATTCGCCGGATCGATCCGGCGAAGCAGCCATACCGCGAGGCCAGTCCGTCGAATCCGTTCTTTGGCAAGAAGATCTGCATTTGCTGCGGCGAGGATGATAAGCTCGTGCGTTTTAGCTTCTCGGAAGAGTTCATCCGAGGCCTTGTCGTGGCACCACCGAATTCGGAGGAGGCGCGCCGTAGTCTCGAGGTGTTTGTGCAGCCGAACACCGGCCACAAAGTCACGTCCGAGATGCTGGCTCTCGGTGGCCGCTGGCTTGCTCAGTGGGCACTGGCCTACTAGGGCTGTCTGTGCAAGTACCTATGTGCTGGTCAGCCATGCCGAGATGAAGGCGAGCATATCGTGATGCAGAGCTTGAATCCTGCGCGGCTCTGAGTCGAGTGACTGAGGATAAGCCATCATGTCGCACGCATGCCAGCAGTTCGCAACCCACTTGTACGGACGCTGCAGCGTATCGCGTCGTTCGGCACCACCATGCACGGTCACAGGCAGCCAAGGGTCATACTCAAAGTCGAGAAACGCAAGTCGATCCATACTCAGGTCAAGGCCCCCGAAAGCATTGACAGCGGTCGTATTCGGTGCAGAGGGAATGGCATGCACTCCCTGGACAAATCCCTCCCGACATGGCTTCGTGAAGTAGTCGTGCGAAAGGAGCAGCGACATGAGGCGCGGGCCGCTCGATGAAGCCACTTGGAAAAAACCAAACTCTGTACACGTCTGGTATGTCCATGCTTTGCTCGATGTCAGCGTGCCGTGGTCCTCGCGAAAGCACTGCATGTCCCCATCAATGTTGGTAAATCCTGTGCTGCGATCCATGCTCCGTAGAGCGTAGGCATACATGAGCAGCTCCATCGGCACGTCAGCCAATGTACGAATCTGGTCAGGAAACGCGCGTCGGAGCTGCTCTGCCTGCGCCGGGTCTGTGAGCCTAGCGCAAAATGCGTGCCATGGATTCATCGCCTTGGGGACGATCCAGCTTTGGCCTTGGAACAGGCCCAACACACTCGCAAAGGCGTTCGCCACATCACGTACGCTGCCTTTGCGTGACACGTTGGCCACATAGAGCAAGGCGTGCAGCCTGCCATCATCGGTGGTGAGCAGTGCGTCCAGGGCGCGGATCGCCGTGTCAATGGCTGCAATACACGTCGGCGGTGTGCCCTGCACAATCGCATCGCTATACTGGGGGAAGGCATCTATGGCGTGCACCACACCCGAGCTGCTAATCGCGCCAAACACCAGGTCCGGGTAGAGTGTCCGCATGAACGCAGCACGCGCGCCAGCGTACGACGAGCCATAGTAAATGAAACGCAACTCGGCGTCACGGGGCACACCTTCCAGCTGGACTTGGCGCAGAAAGCGCGCCGAATCAGCGAGCGACTGCCGCAATGTGAGCCACTGCAATTGGTCCGTGCCCCAATGGTCACTGTGCCCCAACTCCGACAAACGCGGCTTGGACTGACCGTAGTAGCGATGCTCCAAAGCGATGCCAATCCCACCGGTGGCATTCCAGATGGCAGGAAATATTGTGTACGGCAACACGTGCGGGAACGAAGAGATGCTATCCTCACCGCCATCGTACACAAATACCGGCACCACATCTTTGCCGTTTAATTTACGGCGCTTTTGGGCACCTGCTCGGTACTGATCCATGAAAACAAAGTAACGCTGCTCAAACGTGGCCTGCGTCGAGTTGTCATAATGATCCAGCGGCTGCAGCATCGTGTGTTCCGTCCACCATGCCCACCGATGCGATGTTGTGCCATGCACAGCGTACGTGTTCTTTATGACGCCATGACCATGATGCACCTCAACTTTGGCGCACATCACTTGTACAAGAAGCCATGCAAGACATCCCAGCCAGAAGAGAGGGCCCATAAGTGCGCCTTATCGCGCGTTCCGGCCACTTTATGTCGCACGCGGAGGCGTTCACAAACATGCAGGGAACAAAGAAGCCTTGTTACCATACTAGGTGCCTTTTTTACGATATACGCCCACACATGTCCCTTTGTGTCTACGCACGCCGCCTAGCCAGCCGCCATCATGGAAGGCGTCGTAGCTATGCCCCAGCCTGCCGAGCCTCTCGGCGCCCAGCACGGGCCACGTGATGGCAGTGTCCCACTCTCGTCTTGGGCGTGTGTGGAGTAGCGAAGAAGCAATTCCGCAATCGGTAAAGCAGGGCGCGTGTTGGTGTTTACTCGCCACGTGGTAGACCCATGCTGGGAGGGGCGGGCAAAGCCTCCATACCTTGGGACTGAACACCATGTCGGAGCTCGTGCCTCGTTCACACGCCAAGCATGGACGCTTCCCAAAGCCATCGTTTGGACGATCCAACAAACAGCACCATTCACTGTTTCGTCCCATGAACGATCATCGCATGAAGGAGCACACGCGACACGAGGAGGACCAGACGCTGGCTGCAGCTCGTGAGGCCGTGGCCAATGCAGGCATTGTACCTGCGCAGCACCAACCCAAGTCAGCCCGAGCACAAGAATTGTCGCGTCGTGCGAACTCTGAAGGTGCCTCCATGAAGCGCAAGCCCCGCCAATTCACCAATCTGCCTGTGGAGACGATGCTGGGTGAAGTGCCACATGCCCCCGCCTCGGTCTTTGCTCAGGGCGGTCCAGCTACCGTCCCATTCACGTACCACGAACCCAAGAACTTCATTCCCAAGCAGTCTCGCTCGGAAATCGCGCGTGAAGAGGCCGTTCGCATCCATGCTCTGCGTTTCCGCCGTGAGCAGTTGAATGCTGACGCTATCAGAGAACGGGAGGCACGCAAGCTTGCCGCTCAAATGGACGAAGAGCCTCATGTGGTCTCGGAATCTCGGGGCAAGTCCATCTTCATCGAAGATGGCGTGCCTCCGCCCCTTCCCGAGAAGGACCTTGCGAACGATGAGCCATCTCGCTCGTACCTGACCCCTAGGATCAGGGATACTGCCGCCATGCCGTCGTTGTTGAGCTCTGAGCAGACAACTTCGGTGGTGTACAACCCGAAACCCCTTAGCTATCTTTCTGGCAGCACTCTCCTTACCAGCAGTGCACCTGTGCAACCATCCGAACCCAAGGACACGACGTCAAGTGTGGGTGAAAACTTGACGCCTGCTCAATTTGCCGAAATGACCATGGCTGACTTTAGTACTGTGCGTGCTGGCTCCACGCTGCCAGACTACCTGTCCAAGCGTCCCGAGGTACCTACCCTCGAGGAGGATCGGGACCAGGAAGATGCTAAGGCTGCTGTGCCTGTGTCAGAAACTCTAGACAACCTTCGTCCATCTGACACTGACGTATCCGGTCGTCATGTACCTGAAATCCCAGAGTCTGACGTCACGCTGCTTCCTGACATCTCCACTGTCTCTGATGCTGCGCGTGCGAAAGAAGATAACATGGCCGAACTAGCACGCAAGGAGGCTGACCTTGCCCGTCAGGAAGCTATTCTAGCTCGTCTTGAGGCTCAAAAAGCCCGCGAGGAGGCTGAAAGGGTCCGTCGCGAGGCTGAACAGATTCGTCGTGAAGCCGAAGCGGCTCGTGCTGCTGCTGTTGAGGCTCGCGAAATAGAAGTCAAGCTCGTTGAAGAGGCACGTCGCGCCGAAAATGCCAGAAAGGCTGAAGAAGCCAAACGGGCCGAGGAGGCCCGGAAGGAAGAGGCTCGCAAGGCGGAAGAAGCTAAGAAAGAAGAGGCCCGCAAGGCGGAAGAAGCTAAGAAAGAAGAGGTCCGCAAGGCGGAAGAAGCTAAGAAGGAAGAGGCCCGCAAAGCGGAAGAAGCTAAGAAAGAAGAGGCCCGCAAGGCGGAAGAAGCCAAGAAGGAAGAGGCTCGCAAGGTCGAAGCCAAGAGCGCGGCTTCTGTGCAGACGCCTTCCACCTCGAAAGCCGCCGACGACCTCCCTCCGTATGCGTCGCCACATCGCATCACTCATCTTCCGGCTTACCTTCGTAATGGCATTACCAACATGATGCGTGCTCATCCAGCGAAGCCCTCGTCTTCTCCTGCTACGACGACCAAGCTCACCTCTGCCCAATCTTTCTCGAGCCTCCCAAAGTCTCCAGTCGATTCAGGCAAGGTCGCCGCGGTGCCGCCAAAGACATCTATTCCCGCTCCCGCCGAAGCGGCGACGTCAACTCGTAATAAGGTGGACCAGGAGCCTTCATCAAAGCAAAAGGATGCCCCAATTTCGGCCAAGAATGAGCCCACTAAGGCGGCCAACGCTAGTGCCCCTGTGCAGCGCGTATTTCCTCAGCTCGAAATTGTGCATGTGCATCCAAAGGGAGGCTCTAGGCCTGCGCCAAAGACGACTGTCCTGCCTTCAAAGCCAAGCAAAGATGAGCCTAGTGTGACAGCCAAGTCCTTTAATGCAGAAAAGGCTCCTACCACGACGCCATCGTTCTCATCCCTGCCTAAGGGAGAACTGTCGTCTCGTTATGGCCTGTTCATCGTGGGAGATGCGGAGGGCAAACCAGAACTTGCCAAGCCGGCCAAATCCCACGGTGACCTCTCCAACGAGCCATCGGCTCCCAGTGCGCCCGTTCTTGATGAGGAGCTTTCGAAAAAGACGCCTATCAAGCCTGTGGCTCGTGAAGCCAATGCTCCACTGAACCTGCACTCCGGCTCCAAATTAGCACCGGCTATTCAAAACATCGGCTATCTTAAGACGAAAGATTCGGCACCTGCGACCGAGAAAACATCCATCTCCAACAACCAGCAGAGCCGCAATAGCGGTGTCGATTCGAAACAAGAGCCTGCCCCTGCTTCTTCGAACGTTGTTCCGCGCGAAGTGAACCAAAGCACGCAGGAGAACCTGGCTCAACCTACCTCTAAGGCAGTGGACAACCTGGAGCCTGCTCAGGCTGCCACTGAGCCAAAGCCTGATGCGACTGCTCAGAGTGCTCCATCTACGGAACAACCCTCAGCTACCGTGTCAGACAAGCCGGACTTGCCTTCATCGAAGCCCAAAGAAGAGTCTGAGCCGAAGCTTGAGAAGGAGTCGACTGAGAAGGCTGTGAACAACAAGGCTGAGGAAACTGAGACCAAAGCGGAGCAAGAGCTCAAAGAGGATGCAGCGGAGCCGACCGAGGACCAGCCAGGAGCCAAGACCGACAACCGTGCCCAGAGGAGAAAGGCTCAGAAGGAAGCTAAGAAGGCCAAGAAGACCTAACCAGCGAGGATATAGAGCTTACGCCCTCGCGCTGGGACTGCACATGGTTCTCAAGCATGGCGTGGTGCCTTGTCCTTAACAGAAAAGCACGAAAAAACGTTTTTTTGGCAGACGTGGAGGGAACCTTGTCCTTTCCATCTCGATTTTGCGTTTGGGTAATAAATTACTTCTTGTTGCGTGCGTCTTTAACTGAATGACGATCGCCTGCCCATAATCCCACATAGTCGATGCCCGACTCAGCAGGTAGAGGTCCATCTGCCGTACGCCGTGCCTTGAATCGCATGCCACCACCCTTCCGTGATGGAGTTGCGTGCGCGTTCACAGACTGAGACTTGGTATCTGCTTCGGGCTTGCTCTCTTTAGCGCGAACAGCCGCACTACTGCGAGTTTTTGACGGCTACAATGAGCTTCATGCATACTTACGTTTTTCTTGTAAAATTTCTTGCGTCAGTAGAGTATCAACGTACAGCGGATCGACCCATCGTGCTGCAAGGCGGATGGAGGTTGAGGGAAAACAGCACCCAATCCTGGGTGGAGATATCAAGTCTGGTACCTGTCTTCAAGTTTGCTTCCATCCACACTGGGTATGCTCTGGCCGCGCCTCTTGGTGGCAAAAAGTATACGCAGAAGCATTTTCAGAACAAAGATACCCGCAACATGGATTGCATTACGCACATTTGGGCGTACAAGAACTTCGTATATTCCGGCTGTGGCTGCTTTACCAGCTACGCCGGAAACCTACCTCGCTCTTCGCGCATCGCCCCATGAGCTTCATACGCTTCCAGCCATATCCATCGAAGCTTTGATATATGAAGCAGGCCAAGCAGGTCTTTCTGGACTGATTGGGACCATGATCTCTGATGTGATGGAATACCGAGCTGCAGACGCAGGGTCGGATCGACAGCAGCGCTTGCTGCTTGCCTTACTTACTATGTCCAGCATGTATCAAAAAAAAGTGCCTATGGCGCCTGATATTGTAGTGGATCTGGCAGCACAGTATATTCAGGCTGCAGGTGTCACGAACCTGTCGCCTTCGATCGCTGCCCACATCATGCGCCATTGTTTCGCGATTCGTCGCAAAGACGGCGTGCCGTGCCGACTGATCCACTCCTTGTTCTATCACCTGGCTCATACAGCCGAATACCCTTTGCTCGAGGAGGGACTGCAGGTAATCGAATGCATGTTGCGATACGAATGGATCGATCCTTCGATGATCATGGACTTTGTCGTCAAGACCGCTGAAGTCGATGGCGATCGACTTGGAAAGCATACTTTGGAGCAAGCTCGAGCTGATGGCTTCGCATGGCAAAGATGGGCACAAGATGCTGGTGGCTTTGTCGCAGTGAGCGAGCTTCGTCACGGCAAAGGCGATGAGGTACGCGACTATGCCTTCCGCATTACCATATGGTCACTAGCCTGTCGCGCGTGGATTCGCCTCAATCGCTCAACTCGGTTCCGAGAATCATTTCTGAGTCTTTACCACGAGTACTTGGCTGCGACAAAAGCCGTGACGATGGGTGCCACATCGCAGGCGGCGCCGTGTGTGTCGATGTTACGCGCGCTGCTGCAGGCTCATCTCGTGAACTTGGCTGGCACGCGCCGTGCAAATGCTTTTCGAGCAGCGCTTGCTACACTGAAGCAGGTACCTAAGGAACTCGTCGCCCAAGTGTCGCCACGTGTTATCCAATCTTTGTGTAATACAGCCCTCGATCTAGTCGATGTGACGACGGCGGCTTCCATCTTGAAGTGGTACATTTTATGCCTTCGGCACATCAATGATGATGAACGACGCCTGGTTCGTTTTTTGCGTGATATGCACCCAGCAATTTTGGTACCCATATTGACCCACCTGGCCGAGTCCGTTGATCGGTCAGCTGCAGCCAAATGGGCTGACTGGCTCGTTGGAATGGAAGAGGATCCATACATGGATACATTTCCTGAAGCATTTCGTGCGCGATGGCTGATGTGTTTGTGCTCGTTGGACTTGTTGGAACAGGCACGAGCTTTGTATCGTCGATGGACAGGTGCCAGCGGTTCACCACTGGAGCCCAAAGTGCGCGCTGCCTATCAGAGTCGCCACACAAGTATGAATTTTTCTGGCAATGCTGTGTACAGACAGATCCACCATGCATTTGGCTCGCAAGCGCCGCATGAGAGCGCAGAAGTCGTGCATCCCGCAACCGACAATATCATTCATCGTAATGGAGCCTGTATGCTGGCTCTAGTACGCAAGTTTGGCCATGGCACACAGTGGAAAAGTGCACCTGATACCCAGTTTGCTCGAGCTGTTCGCGACGACTTTTTAGTGCATGTTTATGGAAGTCATATGCCACCAAGTCATTATGAACTCACTGCGCTCCTGCAAGCTTGCATGCTTCTCAGAGAGCACCAAGTGGCAATGCGTGTGTTGCGTACGATGGAGTCTTTCGGGTACGAGTTAGATGCCAAAGACATGGCCGTGCTTCTTGGTGGCATGATGGATGTGAATCCCTCGGCAGCCGTCATGATAATGAAACATTTATCAGCTCCCTTGTCCCGAAACCCGCATTTGTATGCTGCTGTCCTCTCTCGTTGTGTCAGCTCGAGTCACTTTGAGCTGGCAGATCAAGTATATGACATGGCCTGCCAACACTACCTCGGCTCGAAGGTCGCTAGACTAGCACCAGGCACATTGCTTGCTTGCTCTCGTGACCGATCTCCTACATTAGTGAACCGTGCCATCACGATGATGCGCGATGGATGGAAACCTAAAGGAAAACTCCTGAATTGGATTGTGCGGACCGTCGTGCGCGGCATGAGTCTCCGTGATGCTCGCCTCTCTGTCTCTCGACATGGAATCTCGCACGATTACGACGTGGAAGCAGGCGTGCGTTTGTATGTGCACATCGCGTCTAAGCATGGATGCGCCGACATACCTACAGCAAGGCTCATTTTGTATCATATCTTTCTCCTTACGACCCGTCCTTCTACGCCACACACATCTGCCGCATGGCAATCGCTATGGTCAGCGAGGGTTGATGCCGTGCTCTGTGCCGTGTTCTCTACGATGCGTGCGGACATACCATATTTCCCTAAGCCAGAGTCTGAGAGATGGAAGAACAGTTTCCCTATACCACTCTCTTTCATCCATGAAGCTCTTCGAGCTTACACGAGCCTACAAGACCATGCTGGCACACAGGAGCTGCTTGCATGGCTACACTTGCATGGCTTATCCACTTCCTTGATGCGGAACATGTCGTCTGACAAAGAGCTGCGTGGACTGCCGCAGGTACAAGCTGACACGATAAGGCGCCAAAAGCCGTGGTGGTTTTCAGCGGAAACTAGCTCGACCGTGGCTTGACATAGATACCCTCCTGCCTGTATACCAACTTCCGTGTCGTTGAACTCCACTTCGCCCCACCACAATCCAACCTCGGATCGTCCCGCCCATGTCGTCTGTCCGCTGGACTCGTCTTGCGCAGCGCCGCTTATATACAAGCGCTCCTTCTAGGCTTGTAGGTACGCCGCCCATCACACAGGTTAGCTCGGTACGTCATGTGCGCGCATGTATCTAATATCAGCGACCGTTCGCTGGCGGGCTCCTTGGCTTCCTCACTGGCTTGAGCATAACATCACTTGCAGGGCTATACTGGATTCAATATGAGTACAAAAGTGCTTCTATCAATGTCGTGAACAGCAGTGAACGCCTGTCTGATATGGCCCACAACGTACGTCGATCGCATTCACATGTCAGGTCACTCATTACCTCGAGCGCATCGCTTTGCTTGAACAGCGACTGAACATGTTGGAGAAGACACTCGCTCCTCGCGATGAAGTGCAAAAGGCTTGGGAATCGCATCGAAACTTGTACACCGACATGTTTGAAGAAACACATGCGATTCGCGAGCGCCTATGGAAGCTGGGTACGTTGCATCAGTTGCTTACACAGAACATGACATGTTCGCAACTCGCACACGTTCGCGCGTGTCGCCAACGTGGGATCAGCCATCGTATGAGATACCCCCTATGCCTCCCGTGCGGCTCGTATGACTTGCTGCATAGACGCCATCCCTGCGTAGATGATAGACGGTCTGCACATGTAAGCAATGTACGCCCCCTCATTTTCTCCTGATACTCCATTGCATCGGCGGTGGCGGTCATGTCGCCTGAGGCCCATGCAGAAAATGCTGTTCAAAATCCGCTCTTAGCACTAGTCCCGGATAGGAAACAGCTTGAACACGAGCGTCTACAGCGCTTAGCTGCGCGTGAGCGACAGCACTCGAAGCGCAAACGCAGTCGCTCCGCATCATATGATGCATCCGCATCGGTCGACACTGAAGAGCAGTCCACAAAGCAAGCGAGAATCACGGCGCCTAGTCAGCGATATACGCCCGTATCATCTGCAGACCGATTCTGGAATGGCGCTATCAAGGTACGCCCGTTTGCATGTGTAACACCCAGGCCACCCACAATCGATACTCACGCGCGGCTCGTGCAGGAACACGGCTAGAACAGGTTCTTCTACCTGCTACTTCCACCGATGCGTGTGGACTGCAGCGAGTCATGATGGCGTCATATGATGTGGACATTGAGTGGCTCGAGTCGATCTTTCCACCTGATATTCCTATCACGTACATTGGCAATCCGCCGCCGGCGCACCATGGTGGCGTACCCGCAGGGCTGTACCGCAGTGATTTGCATGGAAACTGGGAAATGGCTGTTCCATTCAGACCACATGCTCGCGCTCTGCAGCACATGAAGTTTCTCCTTCTGTTCTTCGACACACACGTACGCGTCGTCATATCGACAGGTAACCTAACCCCTCTTGACTGGTCTCGGTATGAAAATGTACGTATGTGATGGCTCACCGCAGATGATGTATATACAGGACTTTCCGTCCACAACGCAGGCCCATGTATGCACCTGCGGTGCCGGATACAGCAGCTACGGGTTTTTGGCGCAGCTTGAGCGCGTTCTTTCTTCTCTAAGCATACCCCCCAATCATGCTGCCATGCAGAAACTCCATGAATACTCGTTCCAAGGAGCACGCGCTCATATCGTGGCGAGCTGGCCGATACAATCCGTCGCACGCGGATGGTCTAACATGGAGGAAGCGGGTCTCAGTCGTTTAGGCCATGTGGCTCGTGCGTTGTGCCCTACGATAGAACCCTCACTTCGCATGGAGGCTCAAGGATCATCTCTTGCGTCCTATGACCGCCGCTGGCTTGAGCAATTCTACCTTCTTGCCTGTGGTTACCCAACATCGATTCTGCCGCTCACATCAAAGCGCACAGAGAATCCATCTCCCGAATTCGTGCAAGCTGTCGGTATTCAGGACTGGCCACCAATTCAAATTTTGTTCCCGACACAATCCTACGTCGTACACAAGAGTGTGGAAGGCCGCCAAGGTGGTGGATGCTTCTTTGGGAAACCGGACGACTTTCACAGGCGGCAGCTTCGGGGGCTCTTTGCGCAGCCTATATCTGAGCGTGGTCATTTACTGATACATGCAAAAAGTATTCTCGTGACCAATGATACATATTCTAACGGGTACGTGTACCTTGGAAGTCACAACTTCACTCGTGCCGCTTGGGGCACAGTATCAGGTACACCCGAGCACCCGACGCAGTCTCTTAGCAACTGGGAATTGGGTGTAGTGCTTCCTCTCTCACACAAAGATGCATGGGATGCAATTTTGTACCAGCGCCCCGCTCAGCCTTATGGAGCACATGATGCGCCTTGGGATGCCAACAGCTTAGCCGCTTGACGGACAGTACCAAAATTATCCTTAGTGGAGGTTGACACCAACACGTAGAAGCGATTTTCTCTTGGCCTCCGCGCTTTCGATTATATTGATGTCCACGTACGCCGCTTAAGTACTCACAAGTAGAAATCTTGCACTAGCTGAGGGTGAAGTGTACAGTCAGCCGACCAATACCGGCGTGGGTCAACACGAAAACACGCAGCTTGTGGCTGCCATCGATGCACTCAAGGTTCGTTAGCCTATTTCTCACCTCAGCGCACGACACATCCCGTGCGAATCGAAGATTTCGCGCTTGTGCATGGCCTAAATGCACTTTTAGATCAAAACAGCTCACTATTTCAGCGCTTTAAGCAACATCCCAAGGTTCGTTACGATGAAAAAACGGATCTTTGGAGCTACAAACCAGATTATGAAGTGCATTCGTCGGCTGATATCATTGCGCTTCTTCGCAAGAAGTACTACCATCCATTCGCACTCACGCCTGAATCTTCTGCGGCTGTCTCTTATACACATCTCCGAGCCCACGAGACCTCTCTACATC
>ERZ1031199.134-NODE-134-length-12205-cov-4.724444_pt1 | contig 12205 bp, 6 predicted proteins | sample MGYA00518220_ERZ1031199 | MGnify/ENA primary metagenome ERZ1031199 (study PRJEB33718, sample SAMN03159783) | human skin metagenome | collected 2014-02-25 | study: EMG produced TPA metagenomics assembly of the PRJNA266117 data set (Human skin bacterial metagenome... | reverse complement strand
AGATGTGTATAAGAGACAGGCCGTCGTGGGTGCTACGCTGCGTGTGATGCGGTCGACGGAGGCGTCGTTCTCGACACCGCCTCGCTGCCGGGCGCCGCCGGCGCGCCTGTCGGTGCAGAGGCCACCTCTTGGTGCTCGGGTATCTCGGACATGGGGTGCGCATGCAGCGAGCGCTGCAGCGAGCTAGTGCGTGACGGGGGGCTCGGTGCACTCTCGTTACTCGAAGCGAGGGAACGATGAGAGGCGCTGCTGTCGATGCGCTGCAACGACGTTTCTGCCGCGCCATGCGCCACAGATGCGTCGGTGTCGCGCCATCGGCGCGCGCCACGAAACGTCCCGTCGTCAGGACTCTCGTCCATCTCGCCATAGTGACCGCTACTTTTGCGGAAGCCAGGGAGCATGTGCCATGCCTGGCGCATGGCCTGGCGCAGGCCCGTGGGCGCCTCGGTCGTCTCGGGTGCGACGTCGGTGCTGTTGCGGTGCCGACTCGTGAAGAACGGTGGCATGACACCACTTGCGCTGCCCAAGCTGCTGGACAGCGAGGGCGACGCCTTGGGCAGCGGCTCTGCCTCCCTGCCCGCCGAGGCAGGGGACGTCCCGTCGAAGGCCGGCATCGAGAACGCCGGCACGGCGCCCTCGAGCGACAGAGGCGGCGGCGTTATCTTCGAAGACGAGGCCGCCTCGTCTTCATGCGTCGTAGACATGGTCAGCGTGTGTGTGTCACGAACTTGTCGTCGTCCACACACCGCCGGCGGAGCGCCAAGAATGTCGTCAGGGAGCAGCGCCGCACCCGATGTGGATGTACACGTTGCCGCTCGGTGATTCGCGCTCGCCGGCGACTCGGCCGTACGTCAGCGGGCGCCTCCTCCTGACGAACGGGGATTTATGCCCGTGCACACCCCACGCCGGGCGCGGTCCTAGGGTTGTCTGACGCACAGTTCGAGTATGTGGGTATCTGCGACGGCGCGCGCCGCTGGGCGGTGCACATGGCGCCCTTGTACGATGGTGCCGACGATGATTAACACACACAGGAGCTACAAGACGATTTCGACGCCGAACGCGCCCAGTGCGATTGGACCGTACTCGCAGGCCGTCGTGCACAACGGCCTGGCCTTTGTGTCGGGCTGCATCCCGTTTGACCCCCAGACGATGCAGTGCGTCGACGGCGGCGTCGAGGCGCAGGCGCAGCGTGCGCTTGATAACCTCATGGCCGTCGTCGCGGCGGCTGGCTCCGACAAGAGCCAGGTGCTCAAGACCACCGTCTTTTTGAAGGACATGAACGACTTTGCCAAGGTCAACGTACGTCTCCTCGACTCACCCCAGGCCATCTACGAAAAAGCATTCGCGCCGTACAAGCCCGCGCGCTCTGCCGTCGAAGTCGCGCGCCTGCCCCGCGACGTGCTTGTCGAGGTCGAGTGCATCGCCGCCGCTCGCGAATGACTAGCTCGTGGATAGTTACGTCAACCGTATCACTACAAACATCAGCATCCAGCACACGACGACGCACACAATGCTGCCGATCGTGAACCATCCCATACTCCGCGCCTTTTTCGAAAACACGCCCAGCTGCCCCCGCGTACGCGTCATGAGCCCCAGGTTCTGGTCCAGTCGGCCACTCGCCTCCTCGACCAGCACGCGGTCACGTTCCAGGGACTCGGAAAACGCCGCCGTATTCGCCTTGAGCACGCCCGCCATGCGCAGGAGCTCAGAGGCCAGGGCATCCTGCAAGGAGCGATCAGACTGCAGTCGCGGAGGCCCTGGCTTTGCCTCCGTCGCCTCCGGCGCCGGGCGCCGCTGTCGTAGGGCAGGCGCCTCGATCGTAGGCGCTTCTGCTACGGGCGTTTCCACGGCCGGCGGCGTTGCCTCTTCCTTCACAGGCTCAGGCTCCGTCGGAGCTGCTGCGTGTACAGCGAGTCCATCATATAGGTACTCGTTCCAATATTCTTCCAGGGGAACGGGGTGGGCAGGCCGCCGCACGACGACGCTCAGCAGACTATCTGCTGCCTCGCGCACACGCTGGATGCGTGGGAGAGCCTCAGACGTAGTCGGCACACTACTGGCCATGCGTTCCGCATTCGCGGCTGCCGCACGAATCGCTTGCACACGCTCGGCATCTGCCGCTGCGCCTAGCGCACGCGCGCTCGCCATGTGCGCCTGCTCATCACGCACCATGCGCTCTAGTGCATCGAGATACCTCGCCAGATTGTGCGGGGCATGCTCTGTACGCACGAGCGGCTCCTCTCGCGCCCGGTAAAAGGGATCCACCGCTGCCAGTGCCATGACCACCGCCAACCGAGTCACGAGCGGAGGGAGGGGGCCTGGGAGTTGATGACATAAGCGCAGGTCGAGCCGCGCTCTTTTCCTCTTCTTGCATGCCTCTGGGCCGCCTGCCTCTTTGTGTGTTACGTGGAGCCAGAAGGTTTGTTGTCCATCCCCATCGGAGCATGTCCAAGTCAAGTGAGGCTGTGGCTGCGTGTCGTCGACAGATTGAGGCACAGCTCGACAAGGTTCGCTCGCTCAATGCCAGCGAGGCTCCGATCGATGCCGTCTCGAGCGAAGTGGCGGCGCTACAGGCACTGAGTGCGCAGCTGGGCGAACTGAGCCTGTCAAAGAAAGGCGGCCAAAAGGGCAAGATCACGCTCAAGACGCCGAAGGGCACACGCGACTGGGAGCCGCTCTCGATGTCGCTCCGCAAGCATGTGTTTTCGACGATCGAGCGCGTGTTTTCGACTCACGGCGCCGTGACGATCGACACGCCCGTGTTTGAGCTCAAGGAGATTCTCGCTGGCAAGTACGGCGAGGACAGCAAGCTCATCTATGACTTGCAGGACCAGGGCGGCGAGCTGTGCAGCCTGCGCTACGACCTGACGGTGCCGTTCGCCCGCTTTGTGGCTATGAACCCCACCGAGTACGGCAACATTAAGCGCTACCACATCGCCAAGGTGTACCGCCGCGACCAGCCGGCGATGACGAAGGGCCGCTTCCGCGAGTTCTACCAGTGTGATTTCGATATCGCAGGCACGTACGACGCCATGGTGCCGGATGCCGAGTGTTTGTGCGTGCTGGTCGAGACTCTCGATGCATTGGACATTGGTGCGTTTACGATCAAGCTGAACCACCGCAAGCTGCTCGATGCCATCTTTGCCGTGTGTGGCGTGCCAGACGACAAGATCCGCACGATCTCGAGCGCCGTCGACAAGCTCGACAAGAGCCCGTGGGACGAGGTCAAGCACGAGATGGTCGCCGAAAAAGGCCTGCCGGCCGACGTAGCCGACCGCATCGGTACCTACGTCCTGCAGCGCGGTAGCCGCGAGCTCATCGCCAAGCTGCGCGAGGACGCCGCGCTCATGCAGAACAACAAGGCCGTCGAAGGCCTCGCGGACATGGAGCTCCTGTTCCAGTACCTCGACGTCTACGGCGTCGTAGATCGCGTGTCATTTGACCTGAGTCTTGCGCGCGGCCTCGACTACTACACGGGCGTGATTTACGAGGCGATCACGGCGCTGAGTGCACCGCCCACGAAGGAAGGCGCGCCGGCGCAGCGCAAGACCAAGGACAATGGCGAGCTCGACGAAAGCACGGTGGGTGTCGGCTCCATCGCCGCAGGCGGTCGCTACGACCACCTCGTCGGCATGTTTTGCGGCGCCAAGCGACCCGACGCCGTGCCGTGCGTGGGTGTGTCCATCGGTGTCGAGCGTGTGTTTTCGATCCTCCTGCAGCGCCTCCAGGAGGCACAGGCGCGTGGCGAGCGCACATCGGTGCGCCAGAAAGAGGTGGACGTGTACGTGATGAGCATGGGTGATGGCCTGCTGCTTGAGCGCATGCAGGTGTGCAAAATGCTATGGGATGCAGGCATCAAGGCCGAGTTCCTGTACAAAAAGAAGCCCAAGCTGCAGCAGCAGTTCGCCGTCGTGGACAAGGAGCAGATCCCGCTGGCCGTGCTGCTCGCACCGGGCGAGTGGGCCAACGGGACCGTGCGCGTCAAGCAGCAGCTCGGCAAGGACGAGGCCGGCGACGACAAGGGCACCGAAGTGCCCCTCACTGAGCTCGCGGCGTTCGTGCAGACCAAGCTCTCGCCATCTAGTTGAGGAAGCCCTTGATAGCGCCGCCCACATTCGCCACGTCAATGAGGAAACTGTCATGGCCATGTGGCGCATCAATTTCATAGTACATCACGGACGTGTTGCCATTCATCCGGATGCACTCGGCCAGCTCGCGCTGCTGTTCCACGGGAAAGAGGATATCACTCTGCACACCGAGAATCAGGATCGGCACGTCGTGCAGGCGGCGCAGACCCCGCGCCAACGAAGGCACGTACGCATGGGCGCCGGGATGCGAAATAGTCGTGATGTGCGGGCGGCGCTTCGGGCTCGCAGGTGCGTGATCGATGCGCTCGACGGGCAAATTGCCATCGTCGCCGTGCGCCTCCATACGCGCCGCGCCCAGCTCGGCCAGCGCGTCGTCCGTCATGTCAAACAGGTCCATGGCCTTGGAGATGTAGATAAGGGAGTTGGCGTCGTACTTGAGGCAGAACTGCTCGCCCTGGTGGTCGAGGTACGTTTCCACCAAAAAGTCAGGGCACAGCGCTGGCGCCCGCTGCGTCGCCGCTTCGGCCTCGGTGGTGAGCTGCGTGTGCCGCCGGCGACCGAAGCGCTGCTCCCACTCGGGGCCCGAGCGGTACGTGATCGTCGCAATCTGCCGCGCGAGCTTCATGCCTTTGTGCGGCTGCACCTGGTTCGGACCGTAGTAAAAGCCACGATTCCAGTTCTCGTCGGCCATCAACACACTACGCTGTGCGTACCGCAGCGCAATGCCAGACGGTGCACTGCGAGCACATCCGCTTATGCTAATGACGCGGCCAACGCGCTCGCGGAAGAGATGGGCGGCCGCAATGCTCAGCATGCCGCCCAAACTCGAGCCGACGCTCGCATACAGCGTGTCGATGCCGAGGTGGTCCAACAGCTGAAACTGCGCGCGGACCATGTCAAAAATACTCAGCACGGGGAAGCGTGTCGCATACGGCGCACCGTCCGCATCGAGAGGGTGCGCGCTCGACGGACCCGTGCTGCCATAGCACGAGCCCAGCACGTTTGTGCACACGACGAAGAACTTGTTGGTGTCGAGTGCCTTGCCTGGCCCAATAAAGTCTTCCCACCACCCCTTGCTCGTGTTCCTCGGCGTGCTCGCTGCATGCGAGCTGGCAGACAGGCCCGTATGCAGCAGGATGGCATTATCACGCGCAGCATTCAGTGTGCCCCACGTCTCATAGGCAATTTGGTACGACGGTAGCACGCTGCCATAGTCGAGAGCAAAGGGCTGGTCACAAATAAAGGTTTCATAGCCCGACACAATGTCGGTATACGACGGCTCGGGTCCTAGCATCTCGTCCTTTTGGCTCGCGGGCGAACCTGTACGCGGACTCCCGCCCATGACGCGGCTCTGCCGCGTCTCGTGCTGGTCAATGCATGGTAGCGGCATGGGCTCGATGGGCGCTTTGGCGGCTCGCGACCCACTCGCATACGTCCGAAGCGACAACATCGAGACTGCATCGCGCCTCGCCCATGCGCGCAGCAACGTCACACTCCGCATTCGCCACAGCCCCGCCATGAATCGCACTGTCGAAAGAAGCCCTCGAGTCCATCCACGCCTGGCGGCCGCCGTGGGCGCTGGGCCCCTGGGCATCACGTCATGTGGCAGGGAATCACGTCATACGCCACGTGATACATGGCGTACAGACAGCGCGCGTAGTCTGCTGGCCACGCCAGGGGCCATCATGGTGCAGTACGTTGGGCATACTCACACGCAGCGCCGATGCAGCAAGTGTCCCTGCACATATTGCCTCGAAGGCTGCCTTTTATGAGCATGTACAGCTACAGGTAGACGGTCTGCTCGATGGCCAGACCAACTGGGTCACGAATCTCGCGAACGTCAGCTCCATCTTGTACAGCTCGATGAACCGCTTCGAGGCATGGCGCGACAAGCGCGTGAACTGGGCAGGCTTTTACCTCCTTGCCCCGCTATTCCCAGGCACTCGCCATCTTGCCTCTCTGACGCGCCCGATGCTTTGGCTTGGTCCGTTTTGCGGATTACCGGCGTGCCAGGCCATACCCTCTGAGCGCGGGCGCGGCGTTTGCGCAGACGGCAGCGCCCAGTGGCCACCTGCTCCCTTGTGTGTGCCCCACACTGAAGCATACCGTACGTCGTGATCATGTCTAACATGTGCAGCTGGTCATATTGCCTGCGACGCACTCTCACAATCAGAAATTGTGGTGCCGATAGTCGTTTCGCGCTCTCAACTCTCGCAAACGCATCAGGCAGCGCTGCGTGGCGAAGGTCCCGAGCACCTCGTGCGCGCATGGGCCGGTCGCGGTACCGACGATCACGTCATTGTCGGGGTGCTGGATATTGACTGCGAGTCGCAAAATGGCTTTGATGCCGTGGACGCTGACGCACTGCAGCGCCTCGTGCAGCGTGTTGTTCAAGCGTGCGACTGGTGCATGGAGTGAGGCTGAGGAGCACAGGCGCTGTATCCGTCGAATGGGCGAAGGTACCGATAGGGTGCGCACGGGCCATATAATAGGCTCCACCCATGTCGGGTCGGGTGGTCGGTCGTTCGTGCCCCTATCGCGTGCTGTGTCCTGCGACCGCGTCCTTCGACCAACAGCCCCCCTGCCGCAGCGGTCCTGGTGCTAGCACGCAACACGATGCATAGGAAGAAATAACCAACCAATCACGAAGCGTTTCATACGTCCCTCCACAGGCCTTCTGAACTCTGACAAAAAAAATGCAGTTTTATAGCACATGCTGTTTGTCAGGCCAGCCGGCCAGATTCACGGTCGCGATGCAAAGGCTTAGTGGCAAAAGGCTGGAAGGCTCAAAAAACTTTGTTGGACGCTCTGCAAAAACGAGGGACGAGCTTTTTTTTACACATACGAAAATTCTTGCGCCCACGCTTCGTGTTGCCACCAGCTATTTCCTCCGTGGTATTCTCCAGCGCTGTTCTTCGTTGTTAGGAAGAGCAGGCATTGCGTGCTAACCACTGTTTTCACTCTCACAGCATACATTGAAATCCTTGTTTCACAAACACCGCTAGGCACAAGGCGAGTGTTTGATTTATTCTCTGGCGTCACTCTCCATGAGTTCCATGTCAGCCAGCTCCGCGCGGGCAGATAATGGCAATTCTACCGCTACCTGCACGTATCCTTCTTCCGTTTCTTATATGGCCATGCCGTCTCACCACCATCCCGTGGGAGTACCCCATGGGTCGGACACCGGCCGACTCGTTCTGCATGGCCACCGTACCGGCTCCGAGGCGCGAAACATGCCGTTTTCGAATCGCTCTCGAATGTCTGCTCCGTCGCATGATGGCTTCTCAACATCGTTTGGCGCTGCAGGCGAGGCACTCTCGATGGGCGACCGGCACCGAATGGTGCCCGGCCCCCAGCACCCTCTAGAGGGGGCGTCTGATCTGGATATGAAGCCCAACATGAGCTATACCATGCCTGCCAGCTCGACGGGATCGATGGAGGCAGCTGCAAAACAGTACGGCCTGGCGGGCCACCGCCGTGCCGACCACTCACGACATGGGTTGGAAGAATCCCCACCGCCTCCGCTCACGCACCCCTCGTCGTCATCACCCTCTTCGTCCGTGAACGATGATCCCGAAGCGAAGGAGATGCCTCACCAGATGCTGCACAAATGCGAGAGCTGCTCCAAAGTGTACCGCCACCCCAGCTGCTTGATCAAGCATCGTTGGGAACATACCATGTACTGGAAAGAGGCGTCCAAGTTTCTCATGAGCAAGCATCAGCAGGTGCAGCTGCTTGAAGCCGCTGCTATTCTCGTCGGCATGGACTCGAATGCGCGCTCGCTGCCGGAAGAAAAGGCTTTGTGGCCTGCCGCCGTCAGCCCGCCGTCTTCAGGCTTGCTTGGCTGCGAGTATGTCAACTTTGACACGCTTATGGCCACCAAGGCACGCAACGCGGCGATGTATCATGACTCTTCTCGCATGCAGTATGGCACCTCGGCGCCGTCCGCCTCGTCGATGCCCAGTGTCCACATGCATGCGTCGCCGAGCAAGCACCGGGCGCACCATGCGTTGGATGAGACGGTGGAGGAAGGAGACGATTCCGGCGAACTCGACTTGAGTGCGCGAGAAGACACGTATGGACTGCACTCGGGTGGTGATGTCATGGCTGACATGGACATGGATGCCGATGAATGATCTGGGAGACGTGAAGTGCTTGTCTTGATAGTTTCTTGGAGTCTCTCCTATGGTGGGTGGATCCACACCTGCCATAGGTGTGTTTCTGTACAAAAGCAATAGGACACTGACCTCGTGTGTGGTCGCATGCGCTCTGTGCGTCGGTGATGACGGCGCCCCTGCCGCTGGTGGTGCCGTGCGACGCCCGTCGGTCGCTTCCCCGCACGTTTCTTTCGGCCGATGTCATCCCGCGCGCGTCCCACGACGCCGGCGGCGCGGACTTGGGCCGGGCGCCCTTCGTTTACGCCATAGCCCGGATGGTGGCCAAGTCGCATGACGATGGTGAGCCCTTGGAGGAGGGCTACTACGGCAACCTGACGCCTGAGCAAGAAAAAGCGCTCAAGGACGTATGGGCGATGCTTCTTGACATTTGGAGCCGGAATGTCGAGCGTTCTGACGAGCTCGCGCGACTTGGCGGCCCGCAGAAGGCTCACACGGGCCAGGAGCTGGGCGATGTCTCGCACAAGAAGTCTGGCGCCGGGAAGCAGAAAGAGGCAGCGCACGAGCATGGCTGTCGCTTCATTACGACGGCCGTCGAGAAATACGGCGGCAGGTACCTGGCCTACATGTTTTGGCGCACGGTGATGATGGATCCGCCGGACCACTTTGTCCTTCGATTCTTGCGTGCGCGCAACTTTCACACGAACGAGGCAGTGGACATGCTCATAGGAGCATTGATGTTCCGCCTCGACATCAACCTGGAGGACATTCTGCTGCAGGGCGAGTACGGCTTCAGGAACGAGCGCGGATTCCTGGACCAGTACCGCCGGGGCATCTCGTACATTCAGGGAAGCACAGAGAAGAATGAGCTGCCCATCTACTTTATCCATGTTGGGCGCCACTATACCCATGAGCAGAACATGGACGCACTGCAAAAGTTTATTGTGCTCTCCATGGAAAACTCGCGCTTGCTGTGCTCGCCGCCCGTGGAAAAGATCATCATCCTGTTTGATCTACGCGGATTTGGGCTCAAGAATGCGGACTGGCAGGCGATGTCGTTCATTCTCAAGTGCATGGAGGCCTATTATCCCGAGTCGATTCGTCGCATCTACATTCACTCGGCGCCATGGATCTTCAAGGGGATCTGGTCCGCGATTCAGCCCCTGCTGAACGAGGACGTGCATGCCAAGATCAAGTTCAGCTCGTCGGCGAAGGACCTGACCGACTTCATTCCCATGTCGCGGATCCCCGTCGACATGGGCGGCACCATGGACTGGACGTGGCAGTATGCGGAGCCAGAAGAGGGCGAGAATGACATTCACAAAGACACGCAGACGCGTGATGCCGTGCAGAAGGAGTGGGACGAGCTGCAGCAGCAGTTCCTCGACGCGACGCAGCAGTGGATCCGTGGCGACGCCGATGCCGACGCGCGTCACGTCCTGGTGAAGCAACTCCGCCTCAAGTACTACCAAATTGCGCCGTACGTCCGCGCCAGGAATGTGTACCAGCGCAAAGGCATCGTGCGGGACGATTTCCTCGTGCACTGGGACTATCCGCAGAAGGACAGCTCTCTGCTGACGCAGGACGTGAATGAGGCCGATTGTGCGACGCAGCTCGTGTCGTGGCTGCGTGAGCAGGGACACGACACGCTCGAGTCGTCCGTCGGCGGCTCGCATACACCGTGTGCGTCCTGCGTAGCCACAAACATGGCATCGCGCGATGCGGCCGCGGCGGACGAGCGTGACGCGCCCGAGGAGCAGCAGCGCTCTCCTGGCGCGCACGAGCAGGACGCGGCAGAGCAGGATGCGACGGACACGCCGGACGACGACGACGAGGGCGACGACGACAGCGACGGCGACGACGATGCTGCCGTGCACGCACAGGACTTTGACATGGACGACGAAGAGTGCACGATGTGGCAGGACGCAGAGGAGTTCAGCGAGACGGACGTGTCGCCCGAGTTTGCCCACGTCAAGGTGAGTCGCAGGTGCAGTATGCAGAACGATGCCGAGCTCCACGCCGACATGGAGCGGACTCGCGAAGCCATCCAGCTGTTTCTCAACTCGCAGGTGCGCGAGGCGGAGGAGCTGTGCGTCGACGGCGCCGATCACCGCCTGTACCTGTCGGCCGGCATGTCGCTCCTCAACTCGGTCAAGTGCCTCATGACGTTTGAGCCGGACGACATGCAGATGGCCATCAAGAGCTGCAAGCACACGATGCGCATCGCGCGTGTCCTGCGCGCCAAGCGCCGCAAACTGCCCAAGATCATGCCTGGCAAGTCCCAGCCGCCGCTGCCCGCGACGTTGCTCGAGCAGCATGCCGAGCTCGTGTACGCCGAGTCGCTGCTGTGCAAGTCGATCGTCGGCATCGTGTACGCCGGCGACACGATCGGCCTCATCCGCGAGGCGATGAGTCTGCGCAAGGCGTACCAGTACTTCCGCGCGCTCCTGCGCGCCATGGAGCAGGCCGAGGACGCGAAGGACGCCAGCCGCGGCCACAGCGACGCACCGCCCGTCGACGAGGACTTGCGCTCGGGCGTGTGCTTTGGCATGGGCGGCTGCATGCTCGTGCTCTCGCTGCTCGAGCCGCGCCTGCTCAAGTTCATGGAAGGCGTCGGCTTCGAGGCGGACCGGTCGAAGGCGCTCGAGTTCTTCGAGCGCGCCGGTGGCTGGTCGCGTGTGCACCACGAGCCGGGCTTGTCCGCGGCGCAGGAGGGCCTGCGTCGGCCGCTGTGCGATCTCGCGATCCTCGTGTACCACCTGAGCGTGCCGACGATGATGCCCGTGCCGGACGTCGACGTGCGCCTCGCGGACCATGTGCTGTCGTGGAATCGGAAGCGCTTCCCCCACGGCATCTCGTACCTCTTCTTCTCGTCGCTGCTGTACGCGTGCCAGGCGCTGCCGGACAAGGCCGTGCACTCCTTCCGCCTCGCGATCGACGCGCAGAACGAGTACCGCCAGTTCCACCACCTGGTCTTCTGGCGCCTCGCCCTCACGTACCTCGGCACGTGTGACTACACGCCGGCGTACGAGTGCTTCGATCTCCTCTCGCACGAGTTCCACTGGTCCCAGTGCGTGTACCAGTACGCCAAGGCCGCCGTCCTGTTCGAGCAGTCGTCCGAGCACCACATGCAGGCCGAGACGATCATGCGCACCGTCCCGGGCCTCGTGCGCAAGATGGCCGGGCGCCACATGCCGTTCGAGCACTTTGTCGTGCGCAAGGCGGAAAAGTTTGTCAGCCCGCCGCCCTTCGGCCTGCCGGCGATGGAGTTCGCCTACCTGTGGCACTGCCTCGCTCAGACGCCCGTCTACCTGCTCGTCGAGGAGCATCTCGAGCGCATCGACCATGTGCTCCGCCATCTCGGCCAGTACGAGTCGCCCGCCGCCTTCCCCGGCGGCGCTCAGGCCTTCTACAGCCAGCACTGCCTCGCTCACTTCCTGCGCGGCGTCGTGCTCCGGTACGCTGCGTTCCCGAAGAAGTACACGGTCGTGCAGACGCCCCGGCACGAGCACCTCCCCGTCGCGCAGATGGCCTCCGACGCCGCCCACGCGCTGCACACCGTGTGTGCCGACGGCCAACACCTCGACGCCGTCGACCGCTACCTCGTGTACTTTGCGCACTACGAGCTCGGCAAGCTGTACACCGCGCAGGGCGAGTTCGCCAAGGCTCGCTGCGAATTCGAGCTCATCCAGTCCCGCAAGCCGCTCGTGCCGCAGGACAGTCCCATCCCGCTCAAGAGCGGCAAGGCATCGTACCTCTTGAGCCACATGTGCCAGATGCGCGCCAACTTTGCCATGTCGTCCATGCCCCGCCACGCCGCGCCGCCACCTCACAGACCGCCGCACGGCCCGCCCAAAGCCACGTCCTCACGCCCCCCAAGCGAGGCATCGCGAGCCGCGCCGAGCAGCGCGACGGCGCGGACGCCCGTGCCGACGACCCACTACAACGACATCCCCGAGACACTGACGCGCACGTCAGCGGACCGCCGCCGCGATCTAGGCC
>ERZ1031199.132-NODE-132-length-12297-cov-5.804362_pt1 | contig 12297 bp, 5 predicted proteins | sample MGYA00518220_ERZ1031199 | MGnify/ENA primary metagenome ERZ1031199 (study PRJEB33718, sample SAMN03159783) | human skin metagenome | collected 2014-02-25 | study: EMG produced TPA metagenomics assembly of the PRJNA266117 data set (Human skin bacterial metagenome... | reverse complement strand
CCGAGCAAGATGCGCTCCGCCCCCGATATGAACGTGGTACTCACCGACCTCTTCGTCTGAGTCGGAGGGAATAATCATGTAGTCCTCGAGATCATGCGTTGCGCTGGGCGTTGTGAGCTCTTCGGGGCGCTTATCACTCGGTGGCGGCGGTGTCAGTCCGAGTACAAAGCTGTCCTGGTAGTTAATCAAAAATTCTATTACGCTGACAGCCAGTGTATGCTCGCTCTTGGAGGTAAGGTTTTGTATATTGAGAATGGACGGCTGAAACACAATAGCGAGATTTTGCGCCGTCATCTTGTTTTTAGCCTGATGATGCTTGAAAAGGGCCAGCAAATCGAGAATATACAAGAGAACATACTGGTTGGCCTGGGGACATGATTTAATGAGCGTGCGGTACCTTCCCAGTTTGGTGTCCAAGTCTAGGTCGCCCCGTTCGAGGACGCGACAAAAGTTTTTAAATAAGTTGTGCGGGATGATCGGTTCCTGCCGTGTTAGTTTCAAAGCAACATACTGGCATAAGAATCAAATAGCGGCGCAAAACACCGGCCACATCATGCACGGTAAAAGGGGTCCAGTCAATATCTTTGCCATACTAGGGGGTCAGTGGCGCGACTCGTCACGTACATTGGGAGGAGTGTTGAAGATATCTTGGAGTTCTCGCATACGCTTTTCCGATCCACCAACGCGAAAGACGCCTTCCACTTCGACACCGTTCTGTTTCAGAAATAAACCGGTTTTGGCCACGAGAGCAGGGACATAGCCCCAAACATACTGTTCCCCATTTTCCTTAGCAAGACTGATAGGGACAGTAGTGTATTGCAGTGCGGTTCGAAGTGGCGCACCAAAGATGACGGTTGGTTGCTGTTCTGTTGACTGGTCCTCACGGGGCGACTGCAATGAAGTACGAGAACCAAACAATGACAGCCAAGACCTAGGCGCCGTGGGTGGGAAAGATTCTTCCCTGGGCGAGGTCATGGTACGAGGTCAATGACAAGTAATTTGACACTGACGTAGGAGATAGGCAATACACAGGTGCGGAACGCTAGCACGTTGGCAAATGAGGCGAGGGCGGAAAAATGCTGCTGATGGCACCCACAGGCTCTAAATGGAAAATCCACGCGTGCGGATAAGTGCAGATGCCTAGACTTTTTTTTTGCGCGCACAACTGACGAGACTCGGCGGCTATTGAGGCGGCGTTCATGCACCCCGCCATCTTATTCGAGCAATTAGAGGGTCTGACATGCTGACTCATCCCATCCCTACGTAGGGGAAATCAAACGCTATGAGTGTGCTTATGAAACACAATACCCCGAATTCTCCGGCCAGGCTGCTGCGTGCACCCAGAGCCGTCGTAAGGGCGATCACTACTTCGGGTCATCGTGGCAGCGGCAGAGTGTATGGTACGCATACCCCTGCGCATGTAGTGTGACAGAGTTATGATGCCGTGCTGTCAAATACAATGCATCGTGACACTGAGAGCAGAGTGAGGAAGGCACGAGCCACCCCCAACCGCGCTCTTTGGCGAGTTGTTGGAATAGGCGGCTCGTGTCGGCTTCGTTGAGCTGCACGCCCAGCTGTAGCACGTCGCAACGTAATCGGTAGGCAGCCAACATGGACTCCACTACCACTCGCACTTCCGAGTACCGGTGCTCTTGCGTGTGTGATACGCTGTCGATAAGACGCCGGAACAAGTGAGCCAGCGCGATCATGTCAGATGGCACAGTTGTGATGAGTGTTGTGAGTGCCTCCTGCGTGAGAGCACGCGACTGCTTTAAAACATAGGTCTGCAATGGACCATGCTTGGATGCATACAGCGGTACGAGAGAGTGTTCCAATTGCATGAGCGCACGCAGCACACGGAACCACAGCTCGCGTGCATCATCCACCGTGGCATTTGGCTCGGTGGTGTGCTCTACACACAACCGCACGGACATCAGCACAGCCATATGCAAGTACTCGAATTCTTGACGAGTCTGCTCATGTATGCACTCGGCTTCTGAGTCCGTTGTGGCATCGATAGGAGCGTCCAAAGCCCTCTGGGTGTCTTGAGCCACGTGCGATATGAGTGCATCGAGCGCCTCCATCGCTTCATGCGTCCGCCCAAGGCGGTCGAGGCACCATAGACATGCATCATACACGCGGTGCTCCTTAGCCGCACGGATCACATGTTCCAGGTCAAAGTACGCCGGGTCATACGCATCCAGCAATGGGACCAGAAGCGCAGGAGAAAGCTGAGCCACCAGGTCAATCCAAGCTGTGCACAAAAAGGGCGGATGCGGCGTCATATGCTCTAACGGGAAAAACGGCTTGAGGTACAGGTATGCTCGAGTCGGTGAGTCGCTTTTCTGCAGCTCGCGCAGTACTTGTTCCTGCCCGTGTTCCCAGTACTGCATCACCACATGCGCCACGTCGCCCAAAAGGGAATCAGGCACATCATGTATACAGGCCATCCACACTGGACCCAGTGCCTCGCGCTGCGCAGGTCGACGAAGCCCAGGAAGGGTGAAGAGCTCTGCCACGCGATGAAACAGCTGGCCCGGCGCGTGATGCTGCCCGTCTTGATCACGAGCATAGAATGCCAAGAGGGCATCCCACCTGCGAGTTTTGCGTAAAGATGTTTCATACACGCGCCAAAATGCAGCGCGTTCGAGTCTGTCAATGTGAGCTGCGTCCCAGGATATGGGATGCGCGGACAAGAGGCACTCGAGGGCGAATTCGCAGTCGGTATCGCCTTTTTCTTGTGTCAGCACGTCAAACAGCCAAGCTACTTCAGCGTCTTGCAGCGTGATAAATTGAGGGAACTTGGCTGCATTCCTCGCGACGAATACGGCTGTAAAAAGACGTGCAGAGGTGGGCACCACGTCACCGACAGCCAAAAGAATCTGGATAACATGCTGATGAGTGCCATGATCGTCTGAATCCGATTCGAGCGCTAGATCCAGCACGCCGAGGAATGATGCAGCATCGAAAGCAAGGAGTTGGCGCACATACGGCCAGGGATCAGCGTCATTCACAGGGATCAATGTGCCGTCAGGAGCGCTATACGCATGTTGAGAAAACAGCACGGATTGGACGTCAAGAACCACTTTGGCAGGATCATCACATGCATCAAGAGTGGGGTATCGTAATCCTCGGAGCCATGCACCGAGAATGGGAAAGAGGGCCTCGCCATGCTTGTCAAGGTGTGTGAGCACGAGTGCCAAGACCGTAATCCGATCTTGCAACACATAGTCATATACGTAGGCTAGCGCACGCCACAAGCCATGCTTCGTACACAGAGGCAGCGTTCGATCCAGATCGAGGCACAGCGGATCGACATGCAGTATGAGCTCCTCAATGTGAGCATAATCCTGCATACGATCACGATACGACAGCAAATGCTGCATGATCGTCGGCGCCGGTGCCCGCATTTGACCATGCAGGATATACTCCTCGACATGCTGCACCAGCAGGGCCTCCTGTCCATGCGCCTCATAAACATGATAGACGTCGCCAAAGAGCACATGGAACTGCTGGGTGGCCACCGCTGCTCGTGCACACAGTCGCACAAATCGATCCGCATCGAACGAGCCAAAATGGCGCACAGCTTCGCGCTGCAGGCGCTCGATACGCCGCGCGACCACCGCCTTTTGCTGATCGGGCTCGGGAGGCAGGCCAATGCCTGAGCCAAGCGCCGAGCCATCATACAAGCTAAGCGCGTGTGCTAATGCCTGCACAAACTCGTGATCGGCCTCGAGCTGCGAAAGACGAGCGTCCCATGCAACAAAGTCGCCGACGTACACGGTACCCTGGGCGAGCACAAACGCCTTGCTTCGCCAGACAGTCATCGTGGGCCACGGCTTGCTCGGCATAAAAGCCAGCGGGTCGTGCGGCTGCCATTCCGTGAAGCAGTGATATCGCATATCGTACAAGTGCCAAGTCTGTGTCGTGATGACCAATAAAAGCTGCCTGTGAATCCATTGCAATTGCACAACTGGCTGCGGCGCCACACCCAGCGTGTCCTCTTGTACGCGTAGTCCGGTGGTGGGGCGCTCGTCTTCCGTGCGCGGCTTGACACGCACAGCACCAAGATGTAGTATGTGCAACGCATCTCCGAACGCGTAGGCCAACATAGGATTGTGCACTTCCGCATCCGTATGCGTCGCAGGGAGCCAGGCTAGCGCGGCCGTATCGCATGGAGTGGGAGCTATCACACGATACCACGTCCTGGCGGATGGCTGCAAACCAATCAGCAGCAGTTTGTGGGGCAAGAGGAGCGCTGTGAATTGGTGATCGTCTGATACATGACGCGTGGTACCCAGCGGGAGAGATGCGGCTGCATATATTGGAGACGATGCAGCTGCATTATATTGACCATATAGGCGCAACGTATCATTTGACGCCATACCCAGCATGCGCCCTAATGAGTGGTAAAAACATAGGCCGCGAGCATCCGCACTCATCAGTGCCGTTTTGCGAGCTCCGACAAAGTCAAGGTGCGTGATGGGTACATTTTCCAGATGACCTTCACCCTTTCCGAGCTCCACGAGAGCCGGATCGATCGGCGCCACATGCCGTGCCGGTTCCTCGGGCTGGTACATGTCGTACAAGTATAGGTGTCCGGAGGAGTGGCCAACTCCCAGGTACGTGGCATCTCGGTTCATTGATAAAGCCGTGACAGCATCGTTTGAAATAACACCACACACACATCGCTGGCGCTGCGACATGTCAAACACGACCGTCACTCCTGTAGCACAGCCCACGGCCATAAGTCCGCCTGAGACATGGAGGCACGTCAGCTCTCCATACTCACGACACACTCGAGTTATTTTTTGCAATGCGTGGAAATGAAATAATGGCCGGGCAATGGGCTCCTTGTCGAGCGGCGGCAACGTGTCCTCTGTGGTCGCAGATGTGGATAAAGGCCGCGAATCCCTACTCTGTATAGACACCGTATCACTCAGTTGTGAGTACGTACTACCAGTGGCATTCCATGGCGCTCTAAGTCGATGCGTTGCGTAGAAAGGCCATTTGGACGAAGAGGCCTCGGCCTCCATGCCTCAACCTACGTCGCTGTCGTGGCTGCACCGATGCCTGCATCTTGGTATCAACAGCCCCCTACGGAGACTCATCCCTGGTGTCACGTGTGGCGCACGGTCACCACAGAGCCACTTTTTGTCATTATGTACCTACATTACGGCGGGGGAATCTCAGACTGGGACGAGGCAAGGTGTGGATCCTGCTGCAGCTCGTCCTGTGGGGGAGGAGGCGCACTCGACTCGCCCTTGCGAGCGAGACGACCCTTCTTGTCCAAATACTCATCGGCCTCATCCGCTTGCTTGAACGGCCGCTTACCGAGCAGATTGGTCATGTCCTCGCGCGTGATGACTTCACGTTCCAGGAGCAGCTTTGCCACTTTCTCCACGTCTGCCTTGTGTTCCGTTAGCAGCTTAGTTGTGCGTGCATGCACTTCCATCACCAGCGCACGCACTTGCTCGTCCAGCAGCTCACCCGTGCGTTCTGAATATGGCTTGTGCATGGACTCCTGTTCTGTGCGGTATGACACGGGGCCCAGCTTGTCATTCATACCGTATGATGCGCAAATCTCGAAAGCCAGGCGCGTGATCTTTGAAAGGTCATCTTGTGCACCAGTCGTAATGCGACCAAAGAACAGCTCTTCCGACACACGACCGCCCAATGTCATGCACATGCGGTCGTGCAACTGCTCCGTGCTAAACAGATAACGCTCCTTTGGCAAGTACTGAGCATAGCCCAAAGCACCCACACCACGTGGAATGATCGATACCTTGAGAAGCGGGTCAGCGTACTCAAGGAACCATCCACACACAGCATGGCCTGCTTCATGATATGCTACCGTCGTCTTCTCCTCTGGACTCAGCACACGCGATTTGCGTTCAAGACCAGCAATCACACGCTCGATGGCCAATTCAAAGTGGCTTTCGTCGATGGCAGGCGCCTCAAGTCGAGCAGCGATGAGCGCAGCCTCGTTGCAAACGTTGGCAAGGTCCGCACCACTGAACCCAGGCGTCAGCGTACTGAGCTTCTCGGCCAGCAAGTCCGTGTTCACATCTGATGCCAACTTCAATGGCTTTAGATGCACATGGAAAATAGCACAGCGGCCACTGATGTCCGGGCGATCGATCGCAATATGACGATCAAAACGACCAGGACGAAGTAAAGCTTGGTCTAACACATCAGGACGATTAGTACCAGCTAACACGACAACATGCTCATTCGTGCTGAAACCATCCATTTGTACAAGTAGCTCGTTCAGTGTGCTCTCACGTTCGTCGTTACCGCCAAAGTTGCCACCCTTGCCACGCGACTTACCGATCGCATCAATCTCATCCACAAAAATGATGCAAGGCGCCATCTTCTTCGCCGTGGCAAACATGTCACGGACACGCGAGGCACCCACACCAACAAACATCTCGACGAACTCCGAACCAGATACACTCAAGAACGGAACACCAGCCTCACCCGCCGTAGCTTTAGCAACAAGCGTTTTACCAGTACCAGGGGGTCCACTCAAGATAGCGCCACGTGGAATCTTAGCGCCGAGCCGCTCATAGCGTTCGGGGTTTTTAAGGAAGCTCACAAATTCCATAATCTCCTGCTTCGCTTCATCCATACCTGCGACATTTTCAAACTTAACTTTTACGTCTGTCTCCTGGTTAAAAAGCTTGGCGCGGCTCTTTCCGATACCAAAAATACCGCCGCCGCCGCCACTGCCTGCGCTGCCAGTAGCACGACGAGTGAAGTAGAAGAGAAGGCCTGCAAGGATAATGGTTGGGGCGAAGTGGAGAAGCGTGGAAGCCATACTGATAGACTCATGGTACGCGACTGGAATACGCTCATTCGATGGAATTCCAAGCTCGCGTTGGGCTTCCTCAAGGTGACGCTCAAATGCCTCCACACTGCCCACACTGAACCAGTACTGTGGCGAGCCAAGCATTTGAGTGCCGGGTTGTAGTGCATACATGTTTTCTGCAGCATTGTTGTGCAAGTACACGTTGACCTTTGAGCGATTGACCACGACGAGGCGGTCTACCAAGCCCTTGTCGAGGAAGGCAGAGCGGAACTCTTGCCAAGTGACTTCGCGAGAGGATGCTTCAGGCGACGTGAAGCGATACAAGATGTACGTAGAGATAATCGTGGCAATAATCATATTCATGTTGGCACGCATATCATTGTTATTATTGTTTTTGTTGTTCTTGTTGTTCTTGTTATTATTTGGGCCTGAAGACGAGGTTTTTTTAGACTCCTCATTGGAGCGAGGCTTCTCGTCATGTGTGGGTGTGGGACCACGCTCATGCTTGCCGAAAAAGTGCTTGATGTCTTCAGGGACGTCGTCAATTTTTTGGCCTGCTTTAGCTTCGCGCAGACCGCGCTCGATAGACTCTTGAAATTCTTTATCGTTCTTTCGGTCATGCTCTGGACCAGGCTGACCCGACGGAGTAGCAAACCAGCGTGCTGCCATGAAATAGGGCTTGCGCATTTGTGAGCGCTCCATAAAGGTAGAAGCAGCATTGTGCCTGATCGAACGTAGTGGTGAGCGCGTAACAAGCGCGACAGAAGCAAGGCCAGCGCTGCTCGAAGATGCAGCACGAGCCGTAGCTCGAGACAAAGTGGCAGTCAACATGTAGATTGACTGCGCGTCACTGCCTAGTGCCGATAAAAGTTTTTGGAAACACTTCAGATATTCCTGCCTATGCTTTATGTGACTTGAGACACGCAAAAGGCGATAAGGAAGCGCGAACAAGCGATTATCTGCGTGTGTGGCGTTCCGATCTGATCGTGGCGACGTCACCTGGCCTCGTCGGCTGTCAGGTTGGCGACTCAAGGTGCCCCAGTCATCTCACGTGATATCGGCCGAGATCATCGCAGTCGCTCCCTTTTGATTGCACGACTACATGCGGCTTGGCCATAGAAAAATCCACGCACCACGCGTCGCCAGTGTGGTAGAGCATCGCGTGTCGCGTCTTGATCTTACTTGGTTCCACGCGTGCCTACTGGTGGTGTGTATTTCCTTTATATCGTCTGCCGCACCTTATATCTTGGCTGTCGTATTTAGCGTTGTGTGTGGGGATCGCCCATCCATCCATCGCCACTGGTGCGATCTAATATGGACATATCATCATGGTTTCGAATACACAATGAAATGCAACAGCAGCAGCAGGCACAAGTACCAAATTTAGCATATCAATTATCTCAACAGCAGCAAAATCAAGAACAGCAGCAGCAACAGCTACAGCAACAACAGCAGCTACAACAGCAACAGCAGCTACAGCAACAACAGCAACAACAGCTACAGCAACAACAGCAACAACAGCAGCAGCAATTACAACAGCAGCAATTACAACAGCAGCAGCAATTGCAGCAGTACACACAAATCCCTCAATCACCTTTTCCATTGTCGCAACAGCAGCCACAGCAGCACGCTCAACAAGTACAGCAGCAAGCACAGCTGCAGCAGCTACAGCGACTACAACAGGCTCAAAATCAAGCTCAACCTGCACCGAATGTAATAGGCCAGCCGTCTGCAGCGATCATCAATCCTGTGCAGCCAATGCAGTCGCAGTCTGCTATGGCACCTGAAATGTCTGCGCAGCAGCGGAGAAGCACACCTTCTGCACCCTCCATATCACCAGTTCAAATGCTGCAGTCTATTCAGGCCAATATGAACATGGTACAGCGGCAATGGGCTATGGTAAATGCACAACAAGATACTCCCAATAAGACATCTGCATTGCAATATCTTACAACACAGATGCAGCGACTCATGTCAATGCATGAGTCTGTGCTGAATGCTTCGCGAAACTCTGTGACTCCTGATTCCAACGCATCCGGCAGCAGTATGAACGCACCTCCTTTGAACCAGACTGCCAATCCTTTGGCTCCTACGCACCCGCCTGGGGAGCCGAGGTCATGGGATCCTGCAACTACTGCACCGCATTCATACCCTTTGTCTGTAAATCAAATTGCGCAGCCGGAGCAAAAGCATACTGCCGACTCGGTCGCTCTGGCGCAGCCGTCTGATCCGTCGTTTGTCGCGCCCTCAAACGTACAGACTAAGCCTATGGTCTCACCTGTTGTGTCAACGCCAGCTGTACCGTCAACACAATCACCACCACAGCTATCCAACGCTGTGCCGCGTGACTTTTTGTCCGCTGTATACCTGTTTTATTCGCAGCGTGGAATGATATTGGCGCCAGACTTTGCATCGCCTTTTGTTGGGCCTGCCACAACACCAAACGAGACGCGCTCCATTGATTTACAGCGCCTTTTCACGAAAGTGTTAAGCATGGGTGGTTCAGATCACATATTCTCTGTTCAGAATGGATGGGCTTTGGTGGCACAACAACTGGATCTGGCGGTTGGGCCGCCCACCAGCTCAACGCCACCGAATGCAATTCCTACTCCTGGAGAAGTGCCTGCTCGACTTGCGGCGTACTACGTGCGTCGCTTGCTGCCATTTGAAAAGTCGTGGATAGCCACGCAACGCGCCCACTCAGAGGCGTCTAAACCTGCTATTCCGACGCCGCCAACATCCGTGCCCGCTCCCACCGAATTGCCAACGGCACCTGTTCAGACTTCTGCCCCTGTACCTGTGCCAGCGCCAGCGCCTACCGCAGCAACGGCGTCGAGTCCATTTATCAACATGGAGCCCTCACAAGTGCAGATGGTCGTAGGTCAGCACTTGAGTCAACTCCAGAACCTTGTGGCAGCTGGGCAGCTTTCGCCACAATTAGCAATGGCACGGTATGCGGCTACGCAGCAAGCCCTTCAGGCATATAACAATGAGCGTGCCGCAAGCTTGCAGCGACCCACTGAACCAGGGCCAGTTGCCCCCACCACAGCTGCGGCACCGAAGGTGGCGAAACCAACGACGAACATGGCCCCGCCTGTCCCAGTGCCGCCTCCAGCGCAAGTGCCAGCTCCTGAAGCGCCCTCAACGGTCGAGCGACCTCCTGAAACCGACTCGCCCAAGCCCATTGAATCGCCCAAGCCGAGTCAGCCTCCGAGAGAAGTATTAACGCGATATGAAATTGAGTATATCCCGACCAATATTCGGCTTTCTACGTTTGGTGGCCGTGATTTAAATCGCTTGGATGAGGAATTGGCTCCGCGTCTCGCGCAAAGTGCAGGGACACGCGGTGTGCATGAATTAGGCGTGGTGGATGTTCATGCGTTGATCATGTCGCTCAAGTCCGGCTTGGCCGTCGAAATCTCGTATGCGCTCAATGCCCTTCTTATTGTGTCGGCTGGAGCTGATGCGCCGTCCGATTTCCAGCTGTCACTTGCTCAATGCGATGACTTGCTAGATGTTCTACTAGATGTGCTTGCTTCGCATGCCCCGTGTGATTCAGACACGTCGCTAGACCATTTGCTGCAAGATTCGCTGTTGACATACTGTGATGCTATTGATCTAGCGCTCGCCGAGGAAGCTGAAATTTGTGTTCGACGGCGGCAAAGTAAGACACAATCAGAGGAACATGAAGCCGATCGGCGCGTAGCTGTGGCACAGGTCGTCCTGACAATTCTGCGTAATTTGTCCGTCATGCCAGAAAACTGCACTTACTTGGCGACGCATAAGCGTTTTATACCCATGATGGCTTCTCTACTTCGAACCATTCAGCGTGATCAGCGCTGGGACACAGCACATGGCACAGCATTGGCGGCATTTTCACTTCGCGAATTACTTCATATCAGAAAAGACGTATTGACGATGATGTTGGGCGTTGCAGGCGAAGCACTCGAGTTGCGTCGCTTTGCTGTCGACACGATAGCAGCTTTGGTGGATCTACTGCGCTTCTTCGTGCTGGATGCTGTCGAGTTCGAACAGAGGCACGGCACCTCCTCTGATGCGCTGGAACGTGCCTCATCGTCGGCCCTCGTTTTCCATGCACCGCATCACATCTTTTTGGCATTGCAAGCACTCTCGATCTTGACGTTGCCTGATGCGAATCGTGATGTGCTGGCACACTGTATCCCACTTTCTGTCCAAATACAGCTCGTGTCGCGTCTCATTACGCTCTTGCCTATATCTGTGTCTGATTTTCGCCGCTTTGCGAGTCTCACACGGTTAGAGTACACGGAAACGGCCGCTATTTGCCTATACAATCTAATATACCTTGCGCCACTGGCAGTCAAGACAGTGATACGCGATACACTTGGCGTACCTGGCATCCTGTTTCGCGCTGTCAAGCATCTTATTATGAGTACTCGAGACTATGCTCAGAACCCCTACGATGTACTGTGTCGCCGTCTTATTGAGACAGCCCATTTGCTCATTGATGACAAAGATTCGTTGGACGAGTCGCCGCTACTCGGTATGTATTGGCCGCCGACCGATGAAAAAGACCATACAAAGTCGTCTGAACAAACGACAATCCTTACTGGTCACGACGAGACTGTCATTGACATGTTAATACGAACATCAAATGTCGATGCAGGCATGACAAGCGAGCTTCTGGCTCTGGTGTAATCATAGAAATATGTAATTGTGTCTACATGTTTGTCGCATCATCCGACGAACTGCCCGGGTTCTTGTGCAGTATGACAAAGTGTTCCATGATCGGTGTGTAAGAAAGGTATTCTTCCGTTCCCAGAACACCACGTTCGTGTGATCCAAGCCGCACAGGCGTTGTATGCGTTTGGAAGCCAGAAATGGTGCGAGGCTTACCCGCCTGACCCACCACATCAACAGCCTTACCCACACGCACAGATACAGGCAAAGGTTCCAGTGACTCATCCAAGGTAATCAGGAAGCGTGGTCGCATCGCAGCCGTCAAGAAGAACAGCATCCAATGCGAGCGGTCGAGCACAAAGTTCCGCACATCTGTGAGACTTATCAGTGTGGACAGCAGGCCCGCAACGGCCGTGTAACTAAACAGTTGGCGGTCTGTGTGGTACGGATCAATGCCCAGTGTGCCTTTACCCATGTGCACAAGACCTTGAGCGACACGAACAGCGAACAAGCAGTCCGGCTCCTTGGCATAGTAACTCGCCAGCTGACGGAGACGCTGTGCAAGTCGAGCATTGTTCGTACCAGCACCCACGAGACCCATGGAGAAGATGGACAGCACAGCCACGTCGAGGTCACTGTCGTGAGAGTACTTGCTCAGCGTATCCAGCACAGATATCACCGGGTTCGATGGGTTCAAAAGGGCGAGGGCTAATGGAACTGTCCGGCGAATTACTGGGTCACCGTAATGCATGAGATGGGACATGTGCCTTAATGTCATTTCAGCACCGACGTCTTCGCCCATTGCCACAAGCGCAATAGCAAGCACA
>ERZ1031199.131-NODE-131-length-12308-cov-6.140129_pt1 | contig 12308 bp, 8 predicted proteins | sample MGYA00518220_ERZ1031199 | MGnify/ENA primary metagenome ERZ1031199 (study PRJEB33718, sample SAMN03159783) | human skin metagenome | collected 2014-02-25 | study: EMG produced TPA metagenomics assembly of the PRJNA266117 data set (Human skin bacterial metagenome... | reverse complement strand
ATCTACACCTAAGCCTTCGTCGGCAGCGTCAGATGTGTATAAGAGACAGCGTTCACGGCACTCGTTTCTTGCCATGCCATGATCCGGTCAAACAGGGCCTCTTTATTGCGTGGGCTGTCAGACTTGAGCATGGCCGGCGGTGGTGGCATCATAGCTTCCGACTCTGGCAAACAACCTTCGGGCGTCGCGACGGAGGATGAGTAGGAGCTCGAATCGTATTGGAAGCGTTGTTCTTTTCGCTGAATGCGCCGAGCCATAGGAATTTGGTCTTCAGGCATACCCAATGACTCGCCAGATTCCAGTGAAATCTGACGGCTGGAGCGGTTCGACCGAAATTGTGAAGGCAGTCGAGAAAGGACGTTTTGGCTCATGCGCGAGCACCGCAAACTAGCATTGCGAACGGAGGCGCGCGACAAGTTAAGCTTGTATTTGCTTGAAAGCGTTTGCGAGCGAAAGATTGAGTTCGACGTCGGACTTTGCGTCGTTGGCATGGGTCCACGGTCCTGTACGAGTAAGTTCTCCGTGTCGAGCGAAGGCCTGGGCTGGGCACACTTCAGCGATTTCGTCGGTGACGGTGAGTGGATCGGCAGCAATGGCGCAGGATTCTCGACATGGGCCAGACTCGTAGGACTTGAATCCTCTTCGACTTTCTCGGGGTTGATGTACGGTCGAAACGGCGGCGACGCAAGGTGAGCGCCTGTGCTGCTGGGTAAGATGGAGCTCGACGCGTGAATGCGCACACGCTCCTCACATTCTTTGCGCTGGGCCAGCCAGTGGCGGCGCACAAGATAGGCACTGACGAAACTGATGGCGGAAATGACCAGCACTCCGCCGCACAGTCCTACTGTAAGTGCCACAATCAGGGTCGTAGTGCTTAACATGGAGAACAACGGTGCCTGCACCAAGGAAAGGAAACAAGGGAGCACGCCAGCGTGTAAGAAATAAGAGAGAGAGAGGGGAGGGAGAAGGGGTCAGTCTCTATTCAGACTCGGCGGTGTGATCGTAGTGATGAAAGAATAAGCGTATAGCGCCCACCGATCTCACTGCCTATCGTTTGTGCGTGGAAGTTCAACTTTGCTATGTGGAGGTAATATGGTAGAAGTTACGCTCATCCTATCGACACGACACGCACCTCCACTGATGAGCTCGGCGGGGTATCAGGGCAGCTGCCCTAGCTCGTGTACCGCAGCGATGCAAGCGTGCCATGAAGGCAGAGTAGAAGAGATACGCCAAGAATGACAACATCGAGGAGAAGGCGGAGCCACGTGCGTTCCTTCCGGAAAATGACCATGCCTGCCAGGCATGGGCCAAAGATGCATGTTGAGCATGCAAGAAACGCACCGAGGAAACCCATCACACGGACAATGTTCGGGAACGTGATAGCTGTGAGCAGCACAGCGCCTGAAAGTGCGATCGAGAGAAGATGCCGCTTGCCTTGAGATACGGCGGGCCTTGGATCGTCGTGCTTCAAGAGCGCCGACTCAAACAGAGCCTGGATGGGTCGAAGCGCGAGAGCAAACTTGGTGACGGGATTGAACGTGAGAAGACCTACGCATATACATGTGAGTACAACAGGCATATGCGGTGTGCGTGCAAGGTCTTTGCTCACCTCGTCTGAGACAAGGCTGCCAAACATGAGGTAGCCCATCGTCGCCACGGCCATGTACAGGCCGACGGCGGTAAGGTACGCCAAGTCGATCATCTGTCCAAATAGGGCAGGCTGCTGCATATCACGATACAAAGAGGGTATGATAGGGTGCGCAGAGAAGCCTGACATCAGCAAGCCAAAGCCCAGACCAAAGCCCGACCATTGTGGTGCCCATGTCGTGGGCGACGGATCCCACAAACTGCCAGGAGCCGAGCTCTTGATGAGTCCATCGATGGCGAGCACGACAGAGAGGACCACAATACTAACAAGGCCCATCAAAGATACAGGAGATAAGAATGACAGTGGCAGGAAGAGGGTGGGAACGGACACAGCAAAGCCCAGCACCTTGAAGAGGAGCAGCCAAGAAGGACTGGGCTCCTGACCTTGACCAAACACGAGAGCCGCCAAGCTATCGCTGAAGAGAATGATGAGAGCCACGGCTACCATAAACATTTCCAGAGACAGCAACAGACCGACCCATACACGTGCCCCTGGTCCAAATGCATACGTGCCGATATCTGCGTACGTCTGAAGGCTGGGATCACGGACCATAATCTGCGTCAAAAGCTTGCCGCTCCAGTTCGTGAGCAGAGCACAGAGCACCAGCAATGCGCATCCACCCAGCCAGCCACACTGTGCAAAGACAAAGGGCATCGAAAGAATGCCGACACCAATCAGAGCATTCACGGCATTGAACCACGACTGCCAAAACGTGCTCTTGGGCTCTGCGGAGGTGATTAGTTCTTGTTGGTACTCTGAGCCGCCCGTCACACACAAAAGGTGGGACCGCTCATCGACATGATAGGGGTCATGCAAGTAGGGCGCCCAAGCACGAAGCGGGGCATGTGGATTGACCTTGTGGGCGGCAGAAGATGTGCCTTGCGACAGTGTGCGTGCGAGATCTGGATGCTCACCCTGCTGGTAATCTGCAGCCATGCACTCTGGTGTAACGTCACTCACACCCTCGTCATACTCGCTGTCGCTGTGTGCAAAAGGACTGGCACGGAGCGGCGTTTTTGATCTCGAGGAGGTGCGACGCGAATGGTGCAGCGTGGTATCCATATCACGATCCAGCATCGAATAGTAGTTTCTTGACTCTACAGATGCAGGTCCACGATCACGCACACGCGCCTCGTGCAACGACTCTTCGTCCGACAGGGCCGTTGGCTCCAGAGACGGCTCGTGGTCCTCGGGATGGTGAGTGCTCGTATGACACGAGTCAGAGCCCGCCATGATATCACTCTCTGTATCCGCCTGACTATCCTCACCCCAGTGACGTTCCACAAAGCTTGGTGAGCTCATGAGGTTGTCGCCAAAATAGGCCTGGGACCGTGAATATGACCATACAAGATCGAGACTGCTCCGCCACGGATGATGCGCACTACCATCCTGTCCAGCTGTATTTGCGTATTTACCTTGTCCACCATCGCGACGAGACGAAACACCTGATGGCCTCATGGGAATCGCATGGCGTGGCGGCATCGTTGCACCGCCACCCGTTACGACGTGGATAAGCTTGGTGGGAGTACGCGCGCCACGCAAATACATCACGTGATGCGACGAACACGCTGCGCCAGCCGTGTGCGCCGGTGACGACAGCCCATTCGACGTGCAGGCCTGACATCACCATGTCGTTCGGTGGTGGAAGTGGGTTCTCATTTGGATCGTCGGGCAATAAACCCACCTTTTCGTTTGGAACACAAAGTATGTATGATGGCAGCGAGCTGACGCGTCCAGACCAGAGCCAAGGCTCAGCACCTGCTGCTACCAATACCACCCCGGCACCGGGCGCCGCTTTTGGCGGCACGTCTACGACCGAGTCCAAGCCACCAGCCTTTTCATTTGGCGGATCTACGACACCTGCAGCACAACCTCCAGCGAATCTTTTCGGCTCAAAACCAGCAGCCACTGGCTCCAGTGGCCTGTTTGGTCAGGGAAACCCGGGGAGCCAGGGCGCTACAACGACACCTACACAGGCACCAGCTACAGGGGGGTTGTTTGGCGCAGCCAAACCAGCGACAGCCACTGGCTTTTCATTTGGTAAGCCCGCGGAGAATGCAGAGGCGCCCAAGACGGGCGGTTTCTCCTTTGGCAAGCCTGCTGAGGCACCCAAGCCAGGTGGCTTTTCCTTTGGTAAGCCTGCCGAGAGCACCGAGGCGCCCAAGGCAGGTGGCTTTTCCTTTGGTAAACCTGCCGAGAGCACCGAGGCGCCCAAGACAGGTGGTTTTTCTTTCGGCAAGCCCGCCGAGAATGCAGAGGCGCCCAAGGCGGGCGGTTTTTCGTTCGGTAAGCCTGCAGAGGCGCCCAAAGAAGCGCCTAAGCCAAGTGGTTTCTCCTTTGGCAAGCCTGCCGAGAGCACCGAGGCGCCCAAGGCAGGTGGCTTCTCCTTTGGAAAGCCCGCTGAAAACACAGAAGCACCCAAGACGGGCGGTTTTTCGTTCGGCAAGCCTGCTGAGGCGCCCAAAGAAGCGCCCAAGCCAAGTGGTTTCTCCTTTGGCAAGCCTGCCGAGAATGCAGAGGCCCCCAAGGCAGGTGGTTTCTCTTTTGGTAAGCCCGCGGAAAACACAGAAGCACCCAAGACAGGTGGCCTTTCGTTTGGCAAACCTGCAGAGGCGCCCAAGGAAGCACCCAAGCCAGGCGGCTTCTCCTTTGGCAAGCCCGCTGAAAAAAAGGATGAGCCCGCTACAGAGGCAAAACCTGCTGAAGCGGGAAATTTGTTCAGCAAGCCGCCGGCATCTACCTCGGGAACACAGACAGATACCAAGCCTACTAATGTCGCTGTGTCTGCACCGTCCTTGTTGCGTGGTAAGAGCATGGAGGACATTGTAAAAATGTGGCAAGGTGAATTGGATGCATCGATCAAAGAGTTTAGCCAGCAGGCTGGCGAAGTCGCTGCCTATGATCGCGTCCTGCTCAAAGGCGGTGATGAAATCAGCCGGCTTGTGGCGCAGATTGCCCAGGCGGAAGAGCGGCAATCTGGTATCGATCAGACGTTGGACTATGTCGAGCAGCAGCAGACAGAACTGAATGCGTTGCTAGACACGTATGAGAGTCAGCGTTCAGAGCTGCTGCAGGCAAGTGGTGCCCACGGACGCATGGATATGGGTGTTGCTGATGTTGAGCGCGAAAAGGCGTATGCTCTTGCTGAGAACTTAAATACGCAGCTGGACGACATGTCCCGCAACCTCGTGTCCATGATCGATGAGGTGAATCAAATGTCGGCACCCACGACGAATGGACGTCGGGCTGTGCGTGACGCGACTGATGCTTCATCCGAAGCACTTGGATCTTTACAGGTATCGCGCGATGTGCCAGGCTACGAGGACCCGATCACACAGATCTCTGCGATTTTGAACGCGCATTTCAGCAGCCTCAAGTGGATTGATGAGCACACCTCGTCACTGCGTGATCGATTGGAAGCGTTGCGGCGCGGCCAAACAGACAAGGCTCATGCAGCGAATGACACGCTGCGTTTGAGTGTAGGCCCCGATGCACCGCGCAGCTCGACACCGAGCCGAACACTCCTGGACCACCGTGGCAGCCCCGCCACGTTTCGTAGCAGCACGAGTGCTCGGTACCTAGGCGCATGAATGTACATCACGTGACGGAAAGCGTCGTCAGCGCGGCCAAGGCGTGCAACGCGTGCGATCTCTTTCCTTATGCACGCCTATCCTGGACAGACGTGGCGTTCGACGCCGCAGGTAGACTGCATTGCGTCGCAGTCCAGTCTATTCCATGCTGATCGACCTGTTGATGCATTTGATGATGCTCGGCAGCGCACGCAACAGCCCATCGTAACAGGCACGTCCGTGCTGGGACTCACCTACCAGGACGGCGTGATGCTGGCCACAGACACACTTGCCTCCTACGGATCGCTGGCGAGGTTCATGGATAATCAGCGTCTAACGCCATTTGGAAGTCATGTCGTGGTTGGTGCCAGCGGCGATATGAGCGACTGGCAGAACATTCAGCACACACTCACGAAGCTGATGGAGAAGGAGGACATTCAAGGTGACGGACACAGCCTGACGCCCGAGCAGGTGTATGCATACCTCTCGCATACCATGTACGAGCGCCGGTCTAAGCTGGACCCATATTGGAATGCCCTCGTGCTGGGTGGCTATGATGCCAGGGCCAACGCGCCCTTCCTCGGATACGTCGACTTGCTCGGGACAACGTATCAGAGCAGCACCATTGCGACAGGATTTGGTCTGCACCTCGCTCAGCCCATGCTGCGCAAGGCCGTCGAGGGCCGCGAGTCACAGCTCACGGAAGAGGAGGCACGTGCGATTCTCGAGCAATGCATGCGTGTTTTATTCTACCGAGATGCACGCAGTCTGAACCGATTCCAGATCGCCAAGATCACCAAACATGGTGTCCATATCACAGAGCCATACAGCGTTTCGACGAGCTGGAGCTTTGGCGAAGGCCTCCGTGGCTATGGCCCTCAGACCCAATAGACGTCCATACCTGACTCAGCCGAAATAGTCTCCACATGGCCCCTGACCCAGCGCAGGACAGCGTTGTGTGACCCGACGCCGTTGATTGTGCTGTGGGTGAGATGGGGCGGTGCCTAGGAGCGGCGTGGAGCATCGTGGGGGTGCTCGCTCTGGCACTGCAGACGTATGCGCGTCCGCTTACACCCAAGCTGCTTTTGGAGGCCCCACGTCCCGCGTCACATGTGGCTGTGAATGCACCAGGCACAGCGGCCTTGCTGGGTGTAGAAATGCCTTCGACCACGACAGGCGATGTATCCAAGGCTTTGTATTACATTCCTCTAGACCCGCCCGCTTCGTGGGAGCACAAAAAAGTATCACTGCTTCAAAATGGCACCAACGACGCAGTCTTCTTGGATGAGGACACGTTTGTCTTCGTGAAGGACCAGCAGCTGCACTGCCGTTCGCTGCGCGAAGACAGGAGCGAGCTTCTACTGCATTTACCCAAAGGCATCCAGCATATGCAGAGTGTGAGGACAGCCAAAGACACGGCCACGTTGGCATTCTCGGCCATGGTGTTTGACGACGGAGATATCTACGCACAGCACCCAGAGCAAGAGGCAGCATGGCAACGTGCTAAAGTATACGATCAGCTATTTATTCGACATTGGGACCAGTGGCAGCACCCTCAGCAGCGCACGCAGCTCTTTGCGCTGGATTTGTACAGGCACCAGAGTGGATGGACCGTGCGAGACAAGATCCGGAATCTGCTCCAAGCAACTCGACTCGAATCGCCGGTGGGACCGCTGGGTGATGCGAGCGATTTCAGTCTGTCGCGCCATTATGTGGCCTTTACAGCCAAGGACCCAGACGCGCCACCAGCTTGGCACACGCGCCAGCACATCTACCTGGTGCCTCTTGATGGACACGCCCCGCCCAAACGCATTAGCCTCGCTGAGAACCGTGGCTGGGCAGGCACACCTGTGATATCACCCAACGAGGATATGGTCCTGTTCCTTCAGCAGTACAAAGATGGATTCGAGAGCGATCGCAAGGTACTGCAAGCTTATCTTATGGAGGGGGGTCAGCAGGTCGAGATCTTTCCGGATTGGGACGTGTCTCCCGACACACTTTCCTTTTCGTCGGATGGACGCACGCTGTATGCGGTCGTTCCTGAGGACGAGCAGCGCAAGGTGTATGCCATCTCGGTGCAGGGCGCGTCGTTTTCCGACAAACACGCGCTGGTGGTCGATGGCTCGGCCTCGTCGCCCACCCAGCTTCCAGATGGACGCCTCATCTATGTTTTATCGACTCTTCAAAGTCCGAATGACGTGTACCTTTATGATAGGGGGCAAACGACGCGTCTCACGCATTTTTGGCAGTGGTCTGATGCGCATCGTGACGTGGACATGGGTCCTGTGCCTGAGCGCTTCACATACCAAGGCGCAGACGGCGTAACGATGCATGGATGGCTCATCAAACCACCGTCGTATGAAGCCGACGTCAAGGCAGGCAAGAAGCTGCCTCTTGCGGTGCTGCTGCATGGCGGCCCAGAAGGCGACTGGAGCAATGGGTGGTCGACGCGATGGAATCCCGTGGCATTCGCGGCAGCAGGCTTTGTCGTGACGACTCTGGATCCATCTGGGTCCATTGGGTTTGGGCAGGCTCTGACGGATCGCGTCCTGGAACACTGGGGCGATCGAGTCAAGGAAGACGTTTTGCGAGGGGTGCATCATGTGCTTGACACGCATACTTACTTGGATCGTGATCGTGTCGTGGCTGCTGGCGCGAGTTTTGGCGGGTACATGGTGAACTGGCTGCAGGGGCACAACCAAGACAAGCTGTTCAAGGCTTTTGTGACACACGACGGCATCTTCCATCTCGAAAGTATGTACTATTCTACGGAGGAGCTCTACTTTCCGGAGTCAGAACTAGGCGGCTTACCGTGGACGTCGCCGCATCTATACGAGGCGTTTAGCCCGCACCGCCATGTGGCTGCATGGTCCACGCCCCATTTGATCGTGCATGGCGGACGTGATTTTCGACTGAGCCCTACTCAGGGCATTTCGGCCTTTACAGCCCTCCAGCGCCGTCATGTTCCGTCTCGCCTGCTCTTCTTCCCTGACGAAGGACACTGGGTCCTCGATCCACGTAACTCGTTGCAATGGCACGAGCAAGTGTTGGGCTGGCTCCAATATTGGTCCCGCCCACCTGCCACCGCTCTCACGGACCACCAAGCGGTGTTCTCCACGTGACGTCGAGAAACGCTCGGCGCGCGGCTGCGTCGGGGGCCGCTTTTGACGCGTGTGTGGCCATGTTGTATGTAGACAAGTACCGGCCCAAGGACCTGAGTGAGCTGAACTATCACCCGCACCTCACCGAGCAGCTCGAGAGTCTGGTGGCGAGTGCAGATGTGCCGCACTTGCTGTTTTACGGGCCGAGTGGTGCAGGAAAAAAGACGCGTATTACGTGTCTGCTCAAGGCCTTGTATGGCCCTGGTGCCCACAAGCTCAAGGTCGACCAGCGTGTGTTTTTGAATCCGAGCAAGCGCAAGATTGAAGTCAACCTCATTAGCAGCAACTACCACACAGAGATCACGCCGAGCGATGCAGGCATATACGATCGCCTCGTTATCCAGGATATTCTCAAGGAAATCGCCCAGACGCAGCAAGTCGATCAAAATGCCGCACGACGATTTAAAACTGTCGTAATCAACGAGGCAGACTCGCTTTCGCGCGATGCTCAGGCCGCACTGCGTCGAACGATGGAAAAGTATATGCGCAATATGCGCCTCATTCTATGTGCGAATAGCACGTCGCGCATCATCGCACCGATTCGTTCCCGGTGCCTTTTGCTGCGTGTTGGTGCACCGAAAGATGAAGATGTGATGCGCGTCCTTCGGCACGTCGCCAAGCGCGAAAAGTTCCACCTGCCCGACAACATATCGAGCGACATTGCACGAAACGCCGATGGCAATGTGCGCAAAGCCATCCTTGTCTTGGAGACATTACGTGTGCAGTCTCCCGATTTGTCTGGGCCTGTGGCCATTGCGCAGCCAGACTGGCAAGTGTATTGTGAGCGCACAGCCGACATGATCGTCAGTGAGCAGTCCCCTGCACGGCTCCTGGAGGTGCGTGGACGCCTGTACGAGCTGCTGGTGCACGCCATTCCGGCCTCTCTGATTTTCAAGACACTGGCGCACGACATCGTCCGCCGAGTCGATGAGTCCCTTCGCGCGAGTATTATCGAAAAAGCCGCTTTCTACGTATGTATACATTTTTCTGACGACAGGAACTGCGATGTGTGTCAGGGAACAAGCCCATATTCCATCTTGAGGCCTTCGTGGCTCAGGTCATGTTTCTCCAAAAGAGCCTGCTCTTAGGCATGGACCTAGACTAGCCGCTAGATCCTCCTCATAGCGAGCACGTGATGAATGACTGTACGACTTCCCCAAGTCCCCATCGTTTCTTACCGACCGCGTGAAACGTTGGCCGAGAGCATGTCCTCTTTCCTCTCGCGAAAGCTGCTTTGGCGCCGCTCTTTCGTAACGGCCACGCTTCCGCGGCACGTATTCCGCAAGGATACGATCAATTCTTCGGTGCAGTATGTGGCATATGCTGTGCGCGGAGAAATCCCGCTGAAGGCGGCAGAGTACGAAAAGCGCTTGCGACTTGGTGACAAGCTGCCGTTCGATTCGATCGTTTGGACCAATATTGGAAACCCGCAGCAGCAGCCTATGCTGGGCCAGGAACCTATCACATTTTGGCGCCAGGTGGCAGCCCTCACCGAGTACCCACAGCTGTTGGACATGCCCGCGGCCGTGCGGGATTCGATGTTCCCCACCGACGTGCAGGAGCGCGCGCAGGAACTGCTGAAAGCGTTCGGCAGTGTGGGTGCTTATACGGCTTCTAAAGGCGTGCCTCTTGTGCGTCAGCACGTCTCGGACTTTTTGCAGCAGCGCGATGGATATGCGGAAAATATCGAGAACATTTATCTGACGGCGGGTGCTTCGTCGGGCATTTCCGCGCTACTGCAAATACTCATGCGCCCGAATCGTGATGGTCTGTTGATTCCTATCCCGCAATACCCATTGTACTCAGCATCGGCATCCCTGTTGAATCTGGCCGCCCTCACCTATCGTCTGGATGCCCAGCAGCACTGGGAGCCCTCTCTGACCGATATAAAAGCCAAGATTGACGAAGCGCGTAGCCAGGGCATTGAGCCGCGTGTCATTGTGGTCATCAACCCTGGAAATCCTACGGGTGCCTGCATGACACGCGCCGAGGTCGAGGACATGATCAAACTGGCCCATCGAGAGAGTCTGGCAATTTTTGCCGATGAAGTGTATCAAGATAATGTGTACAACAAAGACCGTCCCTTTGTGCCGTTCCGTCGCGTGCTGATGGAGTTGCAAAACAGTCAAGATGCGTCAGAGCGTGAGATTGGCTCGTCCGTGGAACTGGTGTCTTTCCACAGCACGAGCAAGGGCATGGTGGGCGAATGTGGACGCCGTGGTGGCTTTTTCGTGCTGAACAACATGGATGCAGAGGTTGAGGCTCAGATCAACAAAGTTGTGAGCATGAGCCTGTGTCCGCCCACCCAAGGACAGATTGGTGTCGATTTATTGGTGCGTCCACCAAAGCCGGATGAACCGAGCTATGAGCTATGGCGTCATCAGATGGACTCGATTTACCACACGCTGCGATCGCGTTCTCAGCTGATTGCCAACAGCCTGAACCGCCTCCCTGGCATATTTGCTGAGCCGGCCATGGGAGCGCTGTATGTGCTTCCACGTGTTCATCTCCCGAAGAGTGTGTCGGACCGGGCGCGTCAGCTGGGCAAGAAGGTCGACGAGCTGTACTGCCTTGAGTTGTTGGACGAGACAGGCATTTGTGTCGTGCCGGGCTCAGGCTTTAGCTACGAACCTGAGGTGTTGGAGGACGGCTCGACGCTTTCGTGCTTCCGTATCACGGTGCTGGCGAAGGAGACGCAGGCCATGGTAGATCGATTTACGCGCTTTCACCGCGCCTTTATGGACCAGTATCCATGAAAACTTCGTGCCTAGGCGGCGGCACTTGAGCCCAGGCTGTCATGCGTACATAGTCATCTAATCTGATTGGCCACAAAGCAACCCCCTGCATACCTGCATGCATGCGTCTGGAGCCACAGATGGGTGGAGGGCCAGGCATCTCTTTCAGGACCCCGGGAGCAAAACGAGGGGACAAGGCGCGCTGAGAGCCACGCACCCATCATCGACCACGTTGGATCGCCTCGCACATCGCGGCGGCCACACAGTGTACCATGCCCTCTGCGCTTGCTAGCCAAGGTGTCGTGGATCGAAGTTGGGAGAAACTCCCTACGCCACCTTCCTCAGGTGGAGCTGATGATGTAACCGTACCACAGAAGCATACATCACGGCGTGTTCATTTGTGTAGCGAAGCGGCTACGCTCGCCGACTCTTTGGATGAATATACACACAGTGCGAAGAAGCGCGCGTGTCTACGACCACCTGATGTACTTACTCCGCCCAGTACACGTGGCAGACGTATGACCGACAAGCTGGGGCTCCATGCGGCTGCGGAGAGACACCAAGAGCGGCGAACTCGGCATATACGGCAATGCAGTGATGTATCGGAGGATCCATCTTCTCTGTTTGACGGTATGGATTTGTTTTCGCCGTCGCGTTTGGGGCGGCGTGCGGAAAAGGCGCGCGACACGACACCACCGCCGTTTTTGTCGGCGTACGAGTCGCGACCTGTGCGGGATACGCCACATAATCCATTCGTCGAAGGTGGACCGGCAGACGTAGGCTTCACTGGTGTGAATGCCTCGAATGCGCTCCTGCGGGCCATGGCACGGCCGGCCCGGCAGCCAGACACGACGGTCTTTGTGTTTCGAGGACAGCGTGTCATGTACAGAGACGCAGAGTCAAGGCACCCGGTCCCTCTGTATGAGAATGTGCCTTCACCGCCTCGGCCGCGCACCTTGTTCCCCACGAAGCAGCGGACAGGTGTGCCGACGTACGCGGCCTGCCGCCATGCGCTATCGGACGATGAGGCGCCGCCTATGAACTCGACGCGCCGGCGAAATCTGTTTGCCGACGAGCTAGCGAATCCGCACCGACGAGCGCAGCCGCTCCCTGCGGCTGGGGATGACGTGGATGCGCGATGGCTTGCGTCCTGTCTCTTATACACATCTCCGAGCCCACGAGACCTCTCTACATC
>ERZ1031199.113-NODE-113-length-12842-cov-5.003285_pt1 | contig 12842 bp, 10 predicted proteins | sample MGYA00518220_ERZ1031199 | MGnify/ENA primary metagenome ERZ1031199 (study PRJEB33718, sample SAMN03159783) | human skin metagenome | collected 2014-02-25 | study: EMG produced TPA metagenomics assembly of the PRJNA266117 data set (Human skin bacterial metagenome... | reverse complement strand
GAGATGTAGAGAGGTCTCGTGGGCTCGGAGATGTGTATAAGAGACAGGCTCGGGATGCATGGCATCGATGTGCAGGACGGCGCCCGTATGATCAAGTCCACACGCAACATGAATGCTCACACCCCCATCGTGGCCATCATCTCCGGCCACACCCACATTGACGTGGCCGGCAGCGTCTTTGATGCCGTGCTACCGCTTCCAAACTCACCCTCGTTCATCTCCCACCTCCTCACGTCCCTCCAGCACGAATCGTCCTCCTCCACCCACATGCTGGACGAAGCCACCAACATGGCCCTCGCCCAATTGGCTTTGTAATAGGTAGCCCACCACAGTCCCCACCCACGTCGACCTCCTGTGGAGGTGCCTCCTCTTACGCGTTGGTCCTACGCCCTGCGATGCGGCACAACGAGCACAGCCCTTTGCTAGAGGGGCAGCGCAGCACGCGAGCCTGCGGGTGGGTGGATGGCGCTCGTACATGGTGTTCCGCCAACGCGAGCATGCTGGGACTGCTTTTCATTCCTTGTCTTCTGGGCTTGATCCAAGCCGTGCAAATCCCGGCAGAGATCGATGCGATTCGCTCCCTCAGCTGTGCTCATTATTACCACCTGCACCCAGATCAGATACCCCCTATTCCGTATGATAGTGAAAGCTGCATGCGTCCGGAGGTGGAACAACATTTCAGCACGTTGGCAACATATGTCACATTCACCGTCGTCCTGGCCAACTTTTTTGGCATGCTCGTTTACGGGCGCCTCTTTGAGGCTCAGCAACGGAGGCGTCTCGCTGCGCAGGGCATTTTTGGGCTCCTAGTGGCACGTATTCCGTTTCTCATTCTTCCCTTGTACCAATATCCCATTCTCGCGCCACCAGACGTTCGCTCGCTGAACCCCGCACAGATGTTGGGAGTGTTTTGGGCTTGTGCCATCCTTGGAGGACTCAGTGGAACCAACGAGCTGGTCATCCTCACCGTCGAATCTTTTATCACCGACACAAAGAGTCCGGAAATGCGCTCACAATTGTTCCGCTTGACGGAGGTAGCTTTGCTGCTCGGCGCGAGTATCGGACCCTTGCTGGGATCCATGTCCACCTGGATGTTCCCCCATGCAAGCAACGCATGCATCGGCTACAAAGAGTGCCAGAACAACACGATCGTATCTGGAACGCGTCTGCTGTTCAACAATGCGCCGTACTGGCTTGCTTTTGTCTTTACTTGGGTGGCGTTGATTTGGATCTTGTTCGTCTTTAACTTTGCCAGCGTGGCATCCACGACGAAGGCAAGCCGCGCTGACTCAAGGAGAGACAGTGATGTATCTAAGGGCCCAACGACAGAGTGGGGCGCATCCCTCGGCGCATTCCAGCGTCTGGTCCCTATTCGACGCTCCCGCTGGTCGTATGATACGCGTGTCTTGCAATTTACGTTCGCAAATATGTGTGTGGCATTGAGTCAGGAAGGCCCTATCGTGCTCATGTATGTCATGGGCTTCGTCTTCCGCTGGGGTCGCGATAGTGTGTCTCTGGCTCTTACCACACTCAACACGGTTCGATTTGCCAACATGGTGCTCGCCTTGCCGCATGTGCTTCAAGGCATGGCTTCGCTCAGTCGCAAACCTGAACCTATCTCCGACTTAACGCCCAAGCAGATCGATGCATGCCTGGATGCAGCCAAGCGCCTGGTCCCTTGCGAACCAGGCCAGGGTCGATCTTCAGCTGTGCCACGTGAATGTGATACGAACATGGCTCAGATAACGCCAAAGCAGCGTGCGCTCGTGTGCTTATGGCGCGCACAAATTGACTTGAATGTATCGCGCATCTCGTTTCTTTTCAATGTGGTCGCATGGCTCACAATCTTTGCGGGTGTCACCTGCACGAAAGAGTGGCTCGTCATCGTCGGCACCGTCACCTTGGCTCTCGGAAGCGGCGCACAGTTTCTTCTTCGCAGCGCAGCATGTACTATATGTGACTACATCGTGGAACAAGAAAACCGCTTCTCACTACCGAGTCCAACAAGGGATACGTCGACGACCAAACGCGTCTTGCCCAGCGGCGCCGACAGTTACTTGATCATCTCTTCCACCTTGCTTTTACCATGCTTACTTGTGGGACTGTGTGTCCGAAACGAAATCTATGCAAAGACGGTGTCCACCAATCCCGGCATCTTCTTCGTCGTCGTCGCAGCCGTCAACGCCCTGGCTTTGATCGCCCTGAGTTGGATGCCATCCGCGACATCAACGCGTGTGTAGTCTGTGCGTTCGTAGTTGTCACGTGAGAGCATCGCCCAGCGTGCGCGGCACTTGGGCCCCCATCTGCCTCGATTCCCCACCCATATTGTCGTCGCTATGCCGACCAGGTCGGGTACGCCGCTTCGCACCCCCTCCAAGTCAGCCAATAGCTTTGACGTACTGGGTGTTGATCATTTGAATTCAGAGGAAGACCAGAAAAGTTTAAAAAATTTGTCGCCGATGATGACACGCTCGAAAACGAGGGCGAAGAGCAAGGCGTCTCGGAGCCAACTGGCACCATCTAACGCATCGCAGCCATCTCCCAAGCTGAGCTCGGATCCAGCCCTCAAATCAAAGACAAGCTCGCTCCGGCAACGCACGCCAGCTGCACCGACGCATGCCAAGGCGGCAACGAGTACGGCCGGAGCTACGACGCCAACAACAGCATCTCAGCCTCCTGTGTTTTGGAAAAAAGTCCAAGAGCGTGTCATATTCTCACTTTTAATGATTGCTGGCTTCACATTTAATTTGGCCATGGGCCCCTCCTATATGATTCTGCTGGTGCTCGTGCTGGAGACACTTGTCTACCGAGAAGTCACGGCTCTATTTAATGTACCTGGTCGCACACTGTTGTCGCCTCAATCCCAAAATGAGGCAGAAGAGGAAGAGGACAGGATGTCACAGCGCGAATCGAGCCGCGAGGAGCTTTGGAATAAGACGCTGAGCTGGTACTTTTTTGCCGTGTGCAATTTCTTCCTGTACGGTGAGTCGCTCGTGTACTACTTCAAGCACATTATCATGGTGGACTCATTCTTTCTGCGCTTTGCGCCGCACCATCGCTTCATATCCTTTATGTTGTACATTTTTGGGTTCATGGCATTCGTCTCTAATTTGAAACGCAAGAACCTAAAGCACCAGTTTGCCCTGTTCTGTTGGGTGCACATGTCGCTCATGCTTATTGTGTTGTCGAGTCATTTCTTGGTGGACAATATTTTGGAAGGCATCATTTGGTTCTGGGTCCCTGCCAGCCTGGTGATCTGCAACGATGTGTTTGCCTACATCTGCGGTATGATCTTTGGACGGACGCCCCTGATTAGTCTGAGCCCGAAAAAGACGGTCGAGGGCTTTGTGGGCGCTTTGCTTATCACGCTCGTATTCGCTTGGTTCTGGGCAGGCTTCTTCCAACGATTTGACTACATGGTCTGTCCGGCCGTGAGTCTTGGCATGAGCGCCTTCCACCCGCCGCGCTGCAACGTGAACCCTGTGTTTTCGCTGCACAAGACGCCCCTGCCTGCCACATTAGCACATGGACTGACGGCGGTGATGGGCCGGCCTATTACCACCGTCTCATGGACACCATTCCAGTGGCACGCCGTGGTCATGGCAGCCTTCGCCAGTCTGGTTGCGCCATTTGGTGGCTTCTTTGCCAGTGGCTTCAAGCGTGCATTCAAGATCAAAGACTTTGGTCACAGTATTCCGGGACACGGTGGTCTGACCGACCGATTCGACTGCCAGTTCCTCATGGGTCTCTTCAGCTACGTTTATTACTCTTCGCTCATTCGTGAGTCCCGCATTAGTGTGCAGATGATCATGCAGATGATTATCACGCAACTGCCGATCGAAGAGCAGAAGCAGCTGCTGTACAACCTCACCTCGTACCTAGCTGATGAGAACTAGTGGTAATGGATATAGGGTAACGTGCTGGTTCATCATGGACATCCTCCACCGGCCTCAGATGGGCGGCCTGAACAGGTGCCCCACCTCGAGTCGCTTACGCAAGCGAGCGACATGGCTGCGAAATTCTGCGAGTCCGTTGGCCCCGCCGCCTCGCATCCAGTTTGGTTGGTTCAGTACCATAGCCAGCGGTGGGGAGCATACCGTGTCCACCAGCAGCATGTCATGGCAAGCCGATCATCATTATCGCTCGGCAGTCCAAGACATGGACCGGTCCATGGCGCACCGTCATGGCAGGGATCATACGTCCGTGGATGAACGTGTGGCGGTAACCGCCGCATCGTCGTCGTCTCTGTCGACAGCTGCGCCTGCCATCTCTGCGCCACTACCGTACACGTACGAGGCTTCAAGCATGTCTTATGACCATGGCTCTATACCGCATTCCGCTTCCGTGACGCACCTTGCATCGCCTGTCGCATCCAAGTCCACCATGCCTGGCTCTTTCAGCATGACGGAGCTTCCCCGCTATGATGACCACGCAACACAGTCGCATCATGCTTCGTATGGTAAGGATGATCCTACGCAGCCTTTTCCCGAGCTAAACGCGGCTGCGTTGCCGTCAACACCCCAAGCCTTGAATCCGATTCGTACACCGATGGAGCCCGTCACACCTATATCCGAGGCACCCAAGAAGGATGCCATCACCACACCCTTGCGCTCGAGTGAAACAGGCCGCACGGCAGCATGGACACCACAGCGGGGCATTCCCAGCAGCGAGTCCATGGACTCGATTCGGTCCGCGTCGCAAACCCCTAGCAAATCGCTCAGCTCCGCAGCCAATCGCGTCGCCGGAACATTGTCCCGACTCACCCGCTTTCGAAACCGGCAGCATGCACGTACGCAACACGCTGAGTCGGAATCATCGACTCGGTCATCTACCTCTGCTACCTCTGCGTCTTTGACTTCAGCACCCATTCTCGCGCCTGCCGCCGTGCCTGACACGAACGCTGCACATGATGCTTCAGATTCGAGAAGAACGCCTCGAAAGTATCAGGACCGACATGACCTCGAGACGAATGATCGCTCGGGCCCACATCAGCAGGTCTCGTCTGTCGATGCTCAGTTCCGTCGCTTTGAAATGATAGGACGTGGTTCGTACGGTGCTGTGTACCGTGGCATGCATGTTCCGACCAACCGCGTTGTGGCACTGAAAGTGATTGATCTGGACACGCCAGACTTTGATGTATCGGAAATATGGCACGAGGTCGCTCTGCTAAGTCAGATCCGCAACGCGCGGCCCAAGAACATCGTGCGCTACTGGGGTTGTTGGCTCAATGGACCAACACTGTGTATCGCGATGGACTATTACGAAGGAGGCAGTGTTCGAACATTAATGAAGACGGGACCGATCGCCGAGCGCTTTGCTGCGGTGATAACGCGCGAGGTTCTCGTGGCACTCAATTATATCCATTCGCTAGGTATTATCCATCGAGATCTCAAGGCAGCCAACTTATTGGTGACCCGCACTGGCCAAGTCATGTTGTGCGACTTTGGCGTAGCTGCGTCATTTGTCCAGGGCAGTGCTCGTGGAAAGCGCTCGACATTTATCGGCACGCCGTACTGGATGGCGCCCGAAGTGATTTTAGAGGGCAAAACCTACGACTACAAAGCAGATATATGGAGTCTGGGCATCACGGTGTATGAAATGGTGACGGGCAACCCTCCATATTCACAGCACGATCAGCTACAGGCTATTTCGATTATACCCAAGAACCAGCCGCCACGTTTGCCTGATCAAGCCGGGTATTCTCCGCTCCTGCAGGAATTTGTTGCCGTGTGTCTGGATGTGGAACCCAGCGATCGGATACCAGCAGACGAGCTCGCACGAATGCGATGGATCAAGACCCATGCCAAAATACCAGTGAGTATTCTCACAGAGCTTTTGGTCATGTACCACAAGTGGACACAGGCCGGTGGTACACGCACAAGTCTCTTACCTCCGGTGCAGTCCATCAGGGCAGAGGAAACCCCTCAACCAGAGTGGCAGTTCGAAGAGACACCGTTGGATTCACCCCCCTCAACACAAGAAGCCGAAGCGCCCATCAGTCCACCGGTAGATCACCCCCTGAAAAAACTCTTTGACCAGGAAACGGAGGAGAATGCTGCACACACACGTGCTGTTACCAGCACGCCCAAGAATGTCCATGCAACGATACATAAGCCGCTGATCACACCAAGTTCACGCACAAATACCCGCCCGGCTCCTGCAGGATTCTCAGGCACGGGCAGTGTTCCTTTTCGATTCGGACTAGGCAGCCGAGCTGCCGAGACATCCAAATCCAAGGCACTTGCTTCGCATGTTTCCGCGGATGCGATGGACGATGCTAAGATGGAGACGAACAGCGACGAGGCGCCGCCACCGACAGATTTGCCCCATGCGACGTCGTCTTCGTCCATCTGTCCATCGCCACCACTGCGAGAATCACGCTCTAGCACATCCCTTCCTTCTTTGCGACAAGAAGATTCCGTCGAGTCTACGCCTACGTCCCCTGTTCTTCGACGCGTCGGGCACATACCCAATAGGACGATGCGGCAAGCACCCGTACGAACCCTTCGTCTGATGTCATCGCCATCGACTCTGGTGCGGGAGACCCCGAATGGAAAACACAGCATAGATGAGGGGCACAATAATCCGCTGCTGTTCTTGGAAGAGCCGTATACAGGTCTCCGGACGCATAGCGGATCCCATGGCCCGCGCAGTCGTGGAAGTAGCGGGCTTGGAGAGACCCGCAGTCGGTCAGGAACAAGCCGGTCAGTGCGCTCTGCGCCATCGAAGCACAAAGACAACGAAGTGGATGGAGCGTCAGAGGCTAGAAACCAAAGTACGGTGACCGCACTCACATCCTCGGCATCAATGACGTCCATCGTGTCGCCAACAGGGGCTCATCAGCGTAGTCAGCATGGTGGGTCGGATCCAACTATGATGGCGACCAAAATGCGATCTGATCAGCAATTTTCTAACGCATCCATGAATCATGAGCGCGATTTGTCTACAAAGGCATCTGAAGACGATCTGTCAACACCCTGGACGATACCCACGACGCCCGATTCCCCAGGCACGCAACATACTACATCTCCGAATGATGTGTTCCAAGCGCCAGTCATACCTGTCGCATCGTTCGAAGGACCGCCTTTGCGCACGTTAGACTACAGAGCACTGATTAACCGCCAAGACTTGCAGGCAGAAATGGCCCGAACGGTCGAGGACCTAGGCACTTGGTTGGATGCTCTATCGTCGGGGCTCGAGAGCGTGTTGCATCCGACTACACCGCCCCTCCACCATATAGACCCACGTGGTATATAGGAAAGCTGTCCCGACACGACCAATCACAAAAGGTGCATTAGACCGGCCCAAGCAAAAGCCCAGGTCCTCGTTCGAAGCGTTTTTCCCATCTGCGTCACCGCGGCAATGGTAATGCTCACAGCCCCTGCAAGGACCGTGCTGTCGGCTCCGTACGGTATGTCGACTACACTGGCTGGGCGGATATGCTAACACGCTTACAGGTGTGTCGTGCTTCGCACGCGCTGCTGCGTCCCGATCGCTGCATCAGTCTGTGGCTGCGCGACGTGAGGCCGCTCCCTCGCGGCAGGTGGCACAGGTTGGTAGCAACCAGCTGAGTCTCGAGACGCCACGCAACACGGTGGAATATACTCTCTCTACATTGGACAAGATTGTGAACTGGGCGCGTCAGAGCTCGGCCTGGCCCATGACGTTCGGGTTGGCGTGTTGTGCCGTAGAAATGATGCATGCGTCCGGCCCTCGATACGACCAGGACCGACTTGGTATTGTCTTCCGTGCCACACCGCGCCAGAGTGATATTATGATTGTGGCCGGTACGCTCACTAACAAAATGGCGCCTGCTCTGCGCAAGGTGTACGATCAGATGCCCGAGCCTCGTTGGGTCATTTCCATGGGCTCCTGTGCCAATGGAGGTGGCTACTACCACTACAGCTACAGCGTCGTCCGTGGCTGCGACCGCATTGTGCCCGTGGACCTCTACGTACCGGGCTGTCCGCCAAGCGCCGAAGCCCTGCTGTACGGTATCCTGCAGTTGCAGCGCAAGATCCGTCGGTCACGCCAGGCTGTGCTTTGGTACCGCAAGTAAGCAGGTATATGCTATGGATGTATGTACATGAGTTTTCATGTACATGCTAGCGCCGCTTCGTGACGTGACGTGATGTTCTTTCGTACTTAAGACCTGTACAACAGTGTCAGCCATACCTTTTATGCGAGAATACGTACATCTTGTAGTCCATAGAGTCCTCCACGGGGTTGGCACCATCCAGTTTGTATGCGATGCAGATGTCGAGGTCGCGGTTGTTGCGCGCGTTGGGCATGCAGGACAGTGTGCCTTGAATCACATCACCTTGGGCGACCGTGAGTGTGCCGGGCGTGTAAAACACGGTCTGTTTCCAATGCGTGTAGCGCGAATGAGGCCCCGTCGAGAAGCGCACGGGTTTGTGGCATGCCTCAAAACCAATGTCGAACCAGCCCAGGAAAGCATGCACATAATCGTTGCGGGTAGCATGGAGTTTGAAGGGCACCTTGAACTGGAGGTCCTCCTTTTTTACGGTCATCAGATCGAGGTCAACTAGGGGCGCTGGATCACAGACCACACTGCGCAGCTCGACGGTATCGACAAGCGGCTCACGCAGCGCGATTTCTTTGATGCACGAGTAGTCAAAGCCATACACATTGTCCCAAAAGTCGATCTTTTCTTCTTTGTATTCCTGGTCCTCGATCGCAGAGAGGTACAGCGTGGCGTGGTCTGGCATCATAATGCCGTCTGGACGCAGGTACTTGTCACGGGCAAGCAAGACTGTGTCAAGCATACTCTCGTATAGCAGAAAGTAGCCCATCCACTCGCTGACAATGATGTCCACCTTGCCGTCCGGACCAAGACCTAGGTCCACCTCCTCGAGCTTGCCCTTGACAAGCGAGATGATGTTGTCTAGGCCATTGGCCTTCACGATGACGCGCGCTTGGTCGATAATATTACTCATATCCACACCGATCACTTTTTTCGCGCCTGCTTTGGCTGCAAACATGCACAAAATACCGGTGCCGCAGCCAACGTCCAGCACAGTTTTGCCCTTGAATAGGTGAGGATTGTTCTGAATGGCCTGGCGGTAGGAGAGCGTGCGCACCTCATCCTTCAGCATTTCCTCGTGAATACCAAAATGGGCATACGAGTCCGCATAGTAGTCCATGGAAGTCATGTTGCCCGGCTCTGGCACAGCCGAAGATCCATCGGACATGGTGCCTGACAGACGTACAGTGTCCTGCGTCCAAGCTCACAGACCAAAGCCCGGTGATCAAGCAATAAAAGTCACGTGGTATGTACGCCGCGCGTAGCTTGTCCTCAGGCCGCAGCGTGTTTGTTGATCCGTCCATCGTGGCCGATGAACTCGCTGTACAACCTGGCAAGTCGGCAAAGCGCCGCGATCCGGGCTGATCTCGATGCATGTACAAGCGATCCAGCCTCTTCGGCGACACTGCGTCCACAAATTACGTCGTCCCTTTCGGCCCTCGTCAAGACTATCGAGGACTATGAGTCTATGGCCAAGCGAGAGCTTGTGATCACCAAGCGCGAAAAAGCGCTGCACCGTGCGGCCAATTTCCATGCAGAAGTAAAGCAATTTCGTGAGGAGCTCGCGCGAGTCCATACAAGTCCGGCACCAGCACCCGCATCGGCGCTGGCGCCAAATATGTCAAGTGTGACAACAAGGTCTCGGGCCGTGGAGCCGCCGTATGTCACACCGGCGGGACCTGCCTTGCAAACAGGACCCTCCTACGCGTACCAGTCGACGACATATGCGCCACCGTCCATGACCACGCCGTACGTGATGCCAGCCCAGCCATACCCTAACGCTTACGCATCGACGACCATGCCGGCCATGGCACCCAGCGACCCACTCGCCGCGTATCGTATGCACCAGCCACCAGCTATGCCAGAAGAGCGGTCTTACAGCCTGCGCGAGTCTCATGCACTGCGTGAGCACAGCTTCATCCAAAACACGGAGCACCAATTGGATGCCTTTATTGCCCAGGGTCGCTCCATGCTCGGCAATCTTGTGGAGCAGCGAAGCATTTTCAAACAGACTCGCAAGCGCCTCCTGGATGCAGCGAACACAATGGGTCTTAGCCGCGAGCTGATCGGTGTCATCGACCGCATGAGCACACAAGATACGATCCTGTTCTTTGTGGGCGCAACAATAACCCTGGTTATATTTTACCTCATTTACCGGTACCTCGGTTAGTTATGTATACCCTTTGTTACAATAGCCTAGAAACGAACCACCTTCCCCGTCGGTCTCGGGCGTGTTTGTGATGGGCGCTGACGACGTTGCTGAGCCAGAAGGTGAAATTCGTCGTCATCTGCACCCGCATGCGAGGCATCATCCAAGATGCCAACGCCACCCGCCTCGACGGTCGATGCATGTGTTACGCGGCGTGGGTCCTTCGGACAGTCTTTTGCCAAGTGCTCGACTGAGCCACACACCTTGCATTCACCACCATCTGGGTATACGCCTCGGCCTTGGTTCTGTGGGCACTTGGACGCCAGGTGGCCTTTGTTGGAACAGATGTAGCAAGTGGCAAATGGAAGCTCGCCGTCCGTATGCGGTCGGCGGCACTGGGATAGTGTGTGCTCAGTGCTGCCACACCGGAAACATAAGCCCACTGTGTCCTTGCCCTGGGCACCCTCACCAATGGCATGAGGGCAGTCCTTCGCAGCGTGTGAGAGCTCACGACACACAAAACACCGAGTGCTGTTTTTGCGCTCTTCTGCACGTTTCATGCGTCGAAACGCAGATCGTTGGTCGGGGTCTGGTTGTGAGCTGTGTCAACATACCTAGATTGGACTTTGGACCGCGAAGCTGGCGTTCGCGGCCGTTCCGCCTCCCAAGTAGGCCACGAGCACCGTTGGCTGATGGAATTTGTCGCTCCACGTCTTTAGCCTGTGCCAAGAACTTGTCGCGACTGGCCTCCGACTTGGCTTTCTTGGCCTTAAGTCGTAAGAGCTTAGCACGTTTCAGGAGAGCCTTCGGATCAGGCATGTCTTGAGGTCCGCATAGTTCTCTCGGCTTCTCGGGAGTTACATCTTCACGGTCCATGTCACTAGGACCATACGCAACGGAGCGGCGCCCGTCTAATTTCGTATACCGAGTCATGGATGCAAGAAACGTACCACGATAGGCACAAAAAATGTCCATACTACGTTTCCTCCACTACAAAATCTTGGAGGGCTCGCGGCGTTTGAAGCCATGCTGACAATGGGGCAGCCAAGGGAGGCTGCGAGATGGAGCTATGCGCGTCCTTCTGGGTATCTAAGAACCAAGTGAGGATTGATTCTGCATGACGTGCTCCGAATAAGGCTTCTTTTTTGGCTGCATAGGCAGCCGTATAAGTGTCGTGTGACGCGCGTTTTTGGGCGTAATATGACTCGTGGAGCGATACCGTGGGAGAAAGAAGTTGGCATGCTCGCTGATATTGTGTAAACCATGCACGTTTGCATACAGAAGAGCAAGACGACATGGGCAGAGGCCGGCCATTTTTCCGTTTGGGAGATGCGCCCATTTTTATGCCACCGAGTAATTTCTCCACGGGTCGACCTCGAATCCAGAGCAGCGATGCGGCACAGGGCACAGGCTCGATATGTATCCAGTCAGGCGAAGAAGGGCGTATACCCGTTGTGGTTGAAATATACTCTTTCATAGACTCGCGAGTATACGGGAAAGTTATGGATGTGCACATGATGCGTGAATGGTTTGCACGATGAATGCGCTCGCCAAATGCCCAGGAGCATGATGCCTGAATTTCTGCCCGTGTCATGTGTAGAGAGGGACTCCAGCTCAAAACAACTTGATCAATATAGATGGGTTCGAGCCAGCGCGACAACAAAGCACCTTGTATTCCAACTGCATTCCATAGCATGAATTTATCTGAGCAAGACATGCTGATACTCGGAGGTGCATCTGCTCTTCCTGGTTTGCTCCGTAAAATACAGGCAGAAGACGACGCATAAGGCATATCACGGCCGCGTAACACACCCCGTGACGTATGTGTGTCGGATGTGCGTAGGTGACCATCATCCAGGAAATGTTGAATCTGAAGAGCTGAAGAGGATGCTTCACCACATGGTAGCATGGAAATGTACCACGAGAGGCGTACGTGTGGCGCCAGTGACCACCTCACTGGTACTTCAAGATCCCATGCCACAGCGACAAAGACACGGGGAAGATGATCTATCACTGAGTCGCTGCACGTTTTTTCCTTGATAAGACGCTCAAGTAGCCAAGCACGTACACCACGTCTGACAAGTACTTCAGCGTGGCAGTCGTGCAACACGTCGCCCTGTGGAGAGAGGCGCTCGTATGGTGTACATTTGGCGCCTGTAGCGAGAGCCACCACGGTGGGATTGGAGGAATTTGTGTGCACGACAGCACCGGCTAAGACCGTCCATTCATGCCGCCCGTTAGAACGTATCTGGGGCTTGGCACCGCCTTGTGGTAGAGACTCGTACGTTTGCAAGCACAATCGGGCGATCTCATCAGCCTCAGGCGGCATAAAAACTAGGGGTGTGGAGATATAGGGCCATTTTATCTACAACTTTTCCTTGTCACGCAAGTGAGTGGCTTGCAACTGATAGGCCAAGGCGTCCGCGGACTCATTCTGGAGAGTTGCGACTGACACCTTCTTCGGCTGCGGGGAGTGCGCCTTGTCATGTAACTTGGGATGCAAACGGTCCACATCTTGATGCATTTGTGCATGTAGCTTGTCCAGTTCTTCTTCCCAGTCGCATTCGCGAGCGATGAGTCGAACCGTGTCATCAACAGCACCACCACAAAACATGTCGCGCGTGCGTTCACTGTCAAAATCAAAGCCTT
>ERZ1031199.111-NODE-111-length-12937-cov-4.801584_pt1 | contig 12937 bp, 4 predicted proteins | sample MGYA00518220_ERZ1031199 | MGnify/ENA primary metagenome ERZ1031199 (study PRJEB33718, sample SAMN03159783) | human skin metagenome | collected 2014-02-25 | study: EMG produced TPA metagenomics assembly of the PRJNA266117 data set (Human skin bacterial metagenome... | reverse complement strand
ACGACTTTGGGAAGCTGCCGCTTGAGATGTTTGAGGGAGTAGTAAACATCCTTCTCCTTGTCATCTGAGTGGATATAAATGTGCAAAGCGTTCTGGTTTGGCTGTACGATTACGCGTTCCTCTTTGATCTTCATGCGAGGCATGTTCACAATGGCGCGCTTTATGTCGTCCAGGGTAACTTCCAACTGCAGTTTTTGGATGGCGTCCATGTCAATTTGCACACCTAGATATGTATAATTTCCAGCCCAAACCTCTTCGATGACTGATGCGATATCGCCCAAATAGGTCTTTTCTATGCGACCTTTCACGATACGAGCTGCCCGCTCATTCTTCTCACTCACAAGCTTGGCTGCAATAATCGGCGTATTGATAGCTTTGGCAGCATTGATGATCTCCTTGATACGTGGTACACCCAGCGTCACATTCATGGATGCGACACCAGCAAAGTGGAAGGTCTTCAGAGTCATTTGAGTACCAGGCTCACCAATCGACTGAGCACCCACTGCACCCACTGCTGAGCCAGGCTCGATCTTAGCGCGCATGTACTTTTCCCAGCACAAATACAAGAACTCGCGGATAGTCGCCTCGGAGACACGCGCTTTATTTTCCACGATAGCACGCTGGGCCTCATCAGCGCCCAAAGACAAGTCTGTGTCAGCATCAAAGTCGCCATCGCGAGTCAATGCCGGGTACATGCCGTACACTTCACGCGTACGAGCCATGTGTTTCGCGATTTTATCTTGGCAAAAGTCGCGCACCTGCTCGATATACTTGGCAGTACAGAGGCGCTGGAATCGATCTTCAGAGAGTGCCTCATCGACCATGTCCATGACTTCGTATGGCAGAAGGTAGCGGCTGGGTATATCAGCCGTTTTTGCAGCAGCATGAAGGAAAGTGCGATGGTATTCAACTGGAAGAGCATTGCCCTCGAGTTCAGCAGGATCCAATCCGTCGTCGCCATAAAGGAACTGCACGACACCGCCTTCGGAATTGCGAACGGAGAAATCGTAGTGAGTCGACAGGTCTTCGAGCGCTTTCATCAGTCGCCGCTGCATGTAACCCGTTTCAGCGGTCTTGACGGCTGTATCTACCAGACCCTCACGCCCACTAATAGCATGAAACAGGAACTCGGTAGGCTCCAGGCCTGAGAAAAAGCTGTTGCGTACGAACCCTTTCGATGGGGGATCCTTGGATTTCTTGGGGAAATGCGGTAGCGAGCGGTCTTGGAATCCATTCGGGACTCGAGATCCAGAGATGATTTGTTGTCCGACACACGCGACCATTTGGGCCACATTGATCTTGGATCCTTTGGAGCCGCAAACGGACATGAGAAGGGCCGCATTGTGCCGGCTCAGCTCTGTCATGCAAATTTCACCGACATCACTGCGCACACTTGAAAGGACACCTGAAATCTTGCTTTCGAGCGTCTGCTCCTGATTGCAACCGGGCAAGTTTTCAAGCTTGCCGCGCTTAGCCATGTCGATAAGATCCGAGCATTGGCGATACGCTTCCTCCACGTGCTGGTCTTTGGTCTTACGCAGTCGATCGCCCGGTGTGACATCACCGATACCGAGAGAGAAGCCTTGGTTACAGAGCCATCGAGCGCATGTTTTGGCGAGGCGGTTCATAGCAGCCACAGTGGCATCTGGTCCATAGTCGCGCAAAATCACACCGAATACAGAATGCTTGTTACCATCGCCGACCGTGGCTTTATCCATGACACCACACAGTACTTCGCTGTTTTGGATGACAAGGTAGCCGTCGTTGGGCGACATTTCCTTGGGATGGCCATCACGCGGCTTTTCAAACGTGCGACATCGGGCTTCTAGGTTGACGAGCACCGACGAAGACTTGCTCGGGCGGATGAGCGTACTGAATAGCTGCTTGCCCGTCCAAAGACGCACTGGTTTCTGGATGGCCGGGGGCGGGATATCAATGTGCAGTGTAGCGTCACCAAAGTACGAGCATAACTGTACAAACTGTGCGCGAGTAAAGAAGCGGTCGCGACGAGATATAAGGTAAGAAGCAGTGATGAAGTCCTGGATTGCAGCAATGATGGGCTCTCCGTTCCGTGGCGTTACGAGATTGTGCCGGACACCCATAAGCGTGAGCGCCTCTGTCCGCGCCTCTTCCGTCTGAGGTACATGCATGTTCATTTCGTCACCATCAAAGTCGGCATTGTATGGGTTGCACACACATTCGTTCAGACGGAATGTTCGCCATGGCCGGACCTTGACGCGGTGGCACATGATCGAGAGCTTGTGTAGACTCGGCTGACGATTGAACAACACGATATCGCCATCGCGTATATGTCTTTCGACAATGTCTCCGACACAGAGGTTGGCGGCAATGTCGTCCCGCATGCCAGGGAACTTGAGAAAGCGCTTAAAACCATCACGACCGTTGACGTGGTAGTTGGCGCCTGGATGTGTATCTGTCCCGTTGCGCACAGCCGCGCGCATGGATTCAATATTATGCGCAAAGACACGTTCTGGATATGTGAGAATCTTGGCGACGCGTTCCGGCACAGCGATTTCATCGATGGCCAGGTTCGGATCAGGCGAAATGACGGTTCGGCCAGAGAAATCGACACGCTTGCCGCTCAAGTTACCGCGGAACCGACCCTGCTTACCCTTGAGGCGCTGGCAAAAGCCACGTATGGGCTTGTGCCCACTCATCGGCGGTACGCCGGGCATTTCCGAGTTGATGTACAGAGCCACACTGAGCTGAAGAAAGTCCCATTGTTCCACCAGCTGGGCGGTCGTCGTGCCTTTGCTGCCTTTGGTCAGACCAGACTTGATGATATTGTTCGTAAAGACAATCTCGGTCAGTTTCACGGTGAGATCGTCTTCGTTGGTGGCGCCATCCTGAGCCACGCTAGGGCGAATGCACACGGGCGGCACGCAGATATACTGCCAGATATACTCCTCTGGGCGGCCGAACTGCGGTTTGAGTCCGAGCAGCTCGCAGTCCTCGTCAGAGATGCGGCGGAACAAGTCGAGTACGCGCAGTGGATTCAAGTCTTCCTGTGCCTTGTTCAGGTGAGGCGCCAATTCGCCGTGACCCATTTGGACGGCGGTCGTAAACGTCTTGCGGAAATCCAGCTGCTCTTCTTCGGTCTTTTTCTGTCGAAACTTCTCGTGGACGATCTTGAGCACGCCTGCCTTTTTCACCGTGCCGTTGGTCGAGCCACAGTGTGGGCAGTAGAGGACTTTGCGCGCCGCTGTATTCACGGCCTTGAATGTCTGGGTGCGCTGCAAGTTCTCGAGGCCTGGCCGACGGAAGCGACGTAGAAAACGACGGCGATCTGGCTCCTCGAGCAAGATGCGTGAACACGACTTGCACACCATCTGGAGAATACTCACAATGTGCTTGAAGAAACCGACGTGGAACACGGGCAGGACCAACTTGATGTAGCCATAATGGCCCACACAGTCAGCCATGCGGTGACCACATGTCTCACAGGTGCTCACTTTGTCGCTCACACCCATGCGCCGGTCTAGTACACCGCCTACTCGTGGCTGCCGATCAGGCAAGTTGTATATGTCGCGTGTGACCACTTCGAGCTCGGCCAGGTTGACAATCTCTTGCTTGGACATGACGCCAAACTGAATGCTCTTGATTTTCTTGGGCGCATCCTGCACGACGAGCTCTTTCATTTTCGTGGGCAAGCGCAAGCAGCGTCGACCGACGATGTGGCGCTGCCCGTCGTCGTAGGAAAAATCGCCGCGAGCTCAAAAAATCCATGCTTTGTCAGCCCAGGCACAGCAGCGCCTCCATCCCTCTGTCGTAGGATGGACGACCAACGAGGGCCGCGAGTAGCGCATGCGCTACTGACACAGGCAGCGACACGGGCACATGCCACGCCATCGCTGCTCGATGACATGGCTGCGGTGACTCAAGTGGATCCCACCGAGGCACCTGCGTGGGCTCACGTCCTCCTCGAGGCGGTAGCTGGTCGTGCGCGGGATGTGGCCGTGGTCATGGGATTCGTGTGCCTGTCGCAAGTGCCGTTAGCGACGGCGCTCGTGGACCAAGGTGTCATGGATGCCGTATTGGCACATGCAGAATGTGACGAAGATGCCTGTGCAGCGGCGCACATGCTTAGTGAAGGTGCATCCCATGCGCCGCTGCGGTCTCAATTGGCCGCTCGAGAGGCAGTCACACAGTGGCTTGCCTCCCAGTCAGAGGCGAGTGCACCGCTACGTGCTATTCTCGATCTCGTGCACATCAAGCTCGCTATACAGACCGACAAGGTCTTGCCAGACGACGTATGCTGCGCTGCATGGACGTCAACCGTGTCGTTTCTAGAGGCCACGCCACCTCCGGCGCAGGTTTCGGTGCCTCTGTATTTTGAGCCAGCGTACACGGCGTATGGAGACGCACTTGAATCGCTCTACTACCTCGTATCGCGACCCGCCCTGCGCGTCGCCCTCAGCGAGCGAGGAGCCATGCTGCGAAAACTGGGCGCACTCTTAGACATGCCCAAAAAGTCGCTTTTTCCGGCGCGCAACGCTTCTGGCCCACAAGTGTCCGTATACAGTGATAAGGACGCTCCTGCACCACTTGCTCCTGCGCATGCGTTCGTGATTGTGTCGATTCTCACGACCATGACAGCATACCTGCCGCAGCGCAGCGCACAGGACCACCACATCCATGCTCTTCGCCGCTCGGCGATGCAGAAGGCGGGGCAGGACGTGCAAGATGACGATGCCGATGAACGACTCCAGCCCACTGCTGTCCAGCGCCGTGTACGTGCCCTGGTGGATGCGGACATTGTGCCACGCCTCGTCTCTCTCGCGACGCAGCCGCAGCCTGACCAGCTGCGTCAAGCACTGCAGTCTTTGTTCCTCGCGCTTGTGACCGAACAGGATGCGGCGTTTCGTGGGCGTCTCATACAGCAGGGTCTCAGCCGAGCGCTGCTGGCCCAGGCCCAACATGTGTATACCCAGGAGGAGACCGACAACTTGTTGCCGCTACAAGCTCTGGCTAAACTGAGTGTGTCCACAGATCCAGCGCTCTTGTATGGCTTAGACGGCACACCTGCGCGTGCAGCAGCATACCTTGCCGTCTTATTTCTCGCACCCTCCGCGACGCTGCTGCAGGTATTCGAGGCCACATTGGCGCTCACGAACCTCGCCAGCATGTCGCCCGCGATGGCGTCGTGCGTCGCACATGCCAAGTGTGCGTCCTCTGAACATGCAGATGTGCAGGCGGCCATTACACCTATGTTTCTGCAGTATGAATCAGACATGTTCCGATGCGCGCTGCTCGAGCTGCTGTGTAACCTCGCGCAGGATGAATCGACGTTTATCTACTGGTCTGGTGAGGACCAAGCTTCGTCCGACGATTCGTCAGACGAAGTATTGCGGCTGCATACGCCGTATGGACGTATCCGGTTTCTCCTGACGCTCCTAGACGTCTCGGATGAGCATGTGCCGCTCCTCAAGGCCGTCACGGGCCTGTTGGCCACGCTGTCGTCCTCGCCTGCAACATGCGAGCTACTAGTTCGCATGCCGCCCGAGTCCGTTCACGCCCTGGTGGATGTTCTCACGTACTCGTACGCCTCACCTCTGGCCATGTACGAGCTAGCTCTCCGTGTGATGACGATCATTTCGAGCCTCACGCAGTATGCCGCCTGGCTGGGTCCGTCGCGCTCCGACCAAGTCCGTCCATGTCTTTCGCACCTGCTTCCTGCTGTACGACAATTTGTGCAGGCACAGCACAAGGCAACGTCTATGGAGCCACTACAAAAACAGGTACTTGCCGTCGCCCTCGACATCTTCCAGACGATTACTTGATGCGCACGGAAACAGTGGGCACTTCTACATCCTCACCGTTCAGATCGTCAGCCATGATCTCGATACTGAGGTGCCGCACATGCGGCTCAACCGGCTTCTTCGTGACGTGCTCGACCAACTCGCGCAAACGCATGGGCAGACGCTCCTCCTTCTTCTTGGGCGGCATAAAATCGGCGTACAGCATCGCCATATTACCCGACACGAGCGTGACCTCCAGGCCATGCTCACGATGGAAGTACTCGAGAAAGTCGCGCAATGGCATATCCTCGACGTCAAAGCGCGACCACAATGTCCATTCCCGGTCATTGTACTTGTGCACCGGTGCGGCAATGGGGTCACTGAATGCGATGAAGGGCAGCGCCAAGTTCACGAACGCATTGGAGTACGACTCAATGTCGCGCTTGTTGTCCATCAGCTTGTACATCTCCAAATTCACCAGACCCGTAACGAGCGCCGTTGTCGTGGCAATCGCCGGAATAATCTTGCCAGCGATGCCCTTGGTCGTGTAACGGTCGACCGGCTCGATTTGGTAGTTGGTGGCACGCAGATTCGAGGCCGCCGTAACAAAATCAATGTGGTGGTTCGTGTCGTCGTCTTTTTCAAACTCGGCCGGCGTCAGACGATAGCCTGCCATGGAAGCAGGGGCCGGCAGACTCGAAACGACCTCCTCCAGGCTCGCCTGGTCTTCCGCCGCGTTCGTGCTTTGGCCAGGCGCCGGATCACTGTCGTTGATCTGTACCTTGGCCTCTTTCGGCACAAACTCGGGCACCTGGACTTGAGACGCCACCTGGGCAATGTGTCCCACATCCGTAGAGCCATTCAAGCCATAGTTGAAGGCATGTAGATTCGCTGTCGCCACAATGTAAGCCATGTGCAGCTCATTGTGAGGATCAAAGACCAGAGGCGACGGCGCTCGCTTCGGACCACTCCAGAATGGCTGTCCTGTCGTGGTCTTGGCATCGTGCGGCAGATTGAAAAGGAGCTGCTTGATCATGTTGACATAGTTCTCTTCAAACTTGAGACGAGCCCAAACAATACACGCGTCAAATGACTGAGGACGAGCATCAACAAGGTATTCTTTGATCTGCTCGACCTGCTGTCCGTATCCAGAGTCGCCCGACGATGACAGTGACGACAAGTAGTCACTCTGCGACAGGTACTGGTTTACATTCGCCACAGGCTTCTGGAACAGCTCATCGAATTGCTCTCGCGCCCATTGTATCGTGTGCTCAATCTGATTCGGGAAGTTCTTAAGCGTGCACACGGGAATCGACTTCTCCGGCGGGTCATGCGACGACGCGTACGACTCGGTCAGATCGGGCACGACGACCTGAGTGTTGCCCTTGGTGCCAAGTGTCCCTGACTCGAGGAGTGGCTTGCGGAAAAAGACACAGCGACTGTCCATATAGTTACGCGCCGCCACATTGTCCAGTGCATTTGTCACGCCATCAATTTGAGCAAAAAAGTCCTGGTCGTATAAATCCTCCGTCTCGGGCCCCACACGCTGCTGGAACGTCTTGATTTTTCCAGAGAGGTCAGGATTCATTGCTGCCACGGCGGCAGCAGCTGTGTCTGCCTTGAATTTACCCACATCCTGAGTACGGAAGAGAAATTGGCGGTTTAGGTTGCTTTTTTCAATCGTGTCCAGATCTGTCACATAGATCTGGCCCTGGGGACCCGCACCAAGACCCATCATGCTCCAATTCTTGAGCATTTCGCAGCCAATAGCTCCACTTCCGACAAGGAACTGGCGCGTGTTTCCGATGCGCTCCTGGAACGTCTTGCCGAATACAGCGATTTGGCCGTCATATCGCGATTGTTGCGGCGAAAATTCAGATTCGGGCAGGTTGGGCACATCTTTAGGCAGCGCCTCGAGTACGTCAGCGTACATGTGTTGCATCAGAGGGTGGAACTTGCCACTGCACGCCTTGAGCACTTCTTGTGCCACAAAACCACCGATGAATGCCACCATAGGCGAAAGATCGCCCGTTGCCTGGTACGAGAGCTCCGTGAGAATCCAGTTCGAAAGCTTTGTGGCTTCTTCACCCTCAGGAAGCTGGTTTCGAGACTGCATGATGTCGCGAGCCAAAGCAAGTAGGGCGTTGGCGTCATCGGCATTACGCGGGCGAGGTGAGTGGCCGTTCTTTTCTTCATAGGCTGACAGTGCCTCGAATCCAATGTGCAGGATCATGGACCGGTCTATCTTGGCAAAGTCAGAGAAGAGAAATTCAGGTGCCTGCTGACTCTCACGCAACGACTTGAAGTTGAGTATTTCAGGCATCTTGACTTGCTTGAATATACCGCCACCCCTGTACTCGCCAAAAGATCTCGTATCTCCAATCGTGAATGTGTAGGGACCCTTGACAGTGACACGGCGAGGCTCGATGCCATTCAGCTCCGACATGCCCTGCACCTCGGTGAATGTGACATAATCGCCATCTTGCAAGCCGTGGCGCTTCTCATCGATCGTCGTGACCAGGCCTTCCTCATCGTGCGTGACAGACACAATCATACTATCCAATGGCTGCTCGCCGTTGGTATCCTTGCACACGAAGTGGGAGCCAAAGTCATTAAAAACCGTACCGAACAAGCCACGCACATCGGCTGCAATAAAGTGTGTCGAAGTGTTATGTGTCAAGTCGTTCACGCGCAGCTGTTCATTCAATGGTGTATGTGTCAGTACAACGACCTTGAATGACTCCAATGTGGCCTTATCCAGCGAAGGTACATCCAGCACCTTGATTGGGACGTATGAGTTGAGCTCAGAGAGACGTGAAGCTGTAGCTGACGCGCGTGTCACCCCAGGTTGACCCACATCCTCGTTCCGCAAGAAGAATTGGGAGCTAAGGTCGGCCACGGAGACAGGGGCGGGGTCGTACAATGTCACACTCTTAACGCCAGCCAAGGCAATGTTTTTCGCGATCTCGGCGCCAAGACCGTGCAAGCCCACGATGAGCACATTGCTCGACGACATTTGTCGCATGGCATCGTGTCCAAGCACGTATAGCTGCCTGCTGTACAGCGACTCGTCAATCGTAGGTTGAGACATGACAGCCGTGAAAAGCCAACGTATCGACACGCCCACCGCCACGCCACACGCCTTACGTGGGTGGTTCCGTGCATGACGTGTGCTTATGTCATCATATAAGGTGTGTGGCGCCGGCGACTTTTTTTGGATGGTGGGTCGCCGCCAAGCGATTTGACGGGGCGATCTGACAGGTCTGCCTACCAGGCCACATACTCGCTCCACGGCACCCCTTATTCGTCACCAGCGCCATTTAGGGCCTTGTCCCAAGAGATGGCACCAAATGAGAATTCGAATGGTCTGGAGTCTTTGCCTGTCTCATCCCCATCAGGGACCAACCCACGGCCTATGACCCTGTCTTTGGACGACATTAGTTCGCCGATAGAACAAGAGAGTGATTTGGGTGGTGCCCCGCCTAGTCCCAGCACACTCACCGATATTATTTTGTCGTTGCATGGCTCACTCTATGGTGCGAAGCGCCAGATTTGCGAGATCCATGAAATGGTTCGACGATATTACGACAGCAATGCAGTATTTGACAGTCCGCTGGTTTCTGCGCATGGCCGTGACCGCATCATTGATCAATTTGTGCTAGCCTTTGCGCTGCCGCTTCTTCATGTGCGTTCAGAGCTACGTGATGTGATATGCAGTGACTTTGAGTTTGATGGTACCCGAGCCGGTATCATTCACCATACGATCACCGTCACGTTGTTCCCGCATTTATTCGGCTTGCCGACTACTTCGTCGAGTCAAGATTTGTTCACGCCAGGCACAGCCACGAGTTTTGGCGGAAATACGCCTCTTCCGTACTTTAACAATAATCCTGTGTCTGCGAGTGAGACGTCAGGGCATTCAATTCGCCGGCGGAGCTCGCTGCAAAACTTTGCGAGTCCACGAGATTCAGGTACACCGCAGGATCTGAATCGGTCTGCGTCCATCTCATCGTTGCGAGCTCGGACACTTCCGGGGGGCGTGTCGTCATCGCACTTGCCGCGCCCCCTGTCTCTGGGTCCAAGTGCCTTGGAAGTCTCTGTATCGTCGAAGGCACAAGACGTTTCTGAGACTATGCCCTCGCCGTCTGTGCCTTCCATGCCAGTGGATGCAGCGAAGAAGCATTGGAATGCCCCGCCGGGGCTGGGGCGAAGATCGCTGCTTGCCCTGATCATGGATGTTGTGTTTCCATCAGATGCGCTCCGTGCGATGTTTTCCATCGAGCTGAGTCTGTTCAGCCGACTCGAGTTTAACGAAATGGGTCGCATTGTGCGACATGAAGACACATGGAGTGTGCGGGAATTGGTGGTCGGCATACTTCCTTTCTTTTCTCTATGTACGTATAGTCGGCTCACACCAGTCTACAATATCCAGCGCTTTATCTTCGGCCTGTTTGTTTCATGGTGGGTTCGTTTCCGTCAGGAGACCTTGGCATCCTAAAAGTTGTGGCCCCGGGGTGAATGTGGAGGTGTTCATCTGGGGGGGGTGGATGTTGGCCGAGAATCTATGTCGTGTTGCAACCCATGTACATATAAGTAAAGGGCCAGCACCTCACCTGGCTCCCACCCCCCTTCTACGTACCAACCGGCTTGGTGCACCGTCTCCCCTTGTTTCACTCCCCTTTTCCGTGGCACTGGTTGTCCCTTTATCTTTTTGATTTCACGACGTCATGAACCTGTTTACGACGGTCCTCCTTGCGCTGTCCGTGGCATCGCTGGGCACAGCGGTGCCGTTGGACAACTACGGAGCATTCGCCTCGAGTTTGTCGGCTGGTCCGACGAACGTGGTGGATAGTCATGGTGGCGGTGTCGGCAACATGCCCAACCTTCAGTTCTCGCGCATGAAGCAGCATGGCGACGGCCAGAACCCGATCTTTGTGGACGGTGAGCCCGTTCGCCTGGCTGGCCACGCTGCGCCGAAGAGCTCGAGTACGTCGAAAGAAAGTGGCGTTAAGACTGTGTACCACAATAACCAGTTGGGTGTGAGTGTGCCGACCCTTGAGGAATTCAACAGCCGTGGCAAGGCGCAGGCCGTCTCGTTGCTGAAGAAGCAGACGCGAGGCAAAAGCAGTATTTCGCCGCAGCAAAAGTCGGTGATTCAGCAGCGTTTGAATGCGCTCACGTCGTCTGATGGGGCTAGTGTGCCCTCTGCGTATGCGCACCATGCTCACACGCCGGTGCATCACAAGTCGGCTCAGCACAAGAAGGGACCCAAGCGTCTCCATGTGTCAAAGAATGGCAAGTCGGCGTCGAAGCGCTCGAGTTCTGCTGGCGTCGCGCGGCCGTCGTCCGTATCGCTGAACAAGGAGCAGTTGCGCCTGCTCCAGTCGGCGTCCAAGATGGTCGAGTCGATGGCGAAGCGTCACGATGGCCACGTCTTTGAGGCCATCGAGTCGGTCTCTGACGACGGCTCGTCGAAGACGTCGTCGGCGTCGAGTTCAGACGCCCCGGTGTCGACCAAGTCGAAGAGCTCGACGTCTAGCAAGAAGAGCTCGACGTCTAGCAAGAAGAGCTCGACGTCCAGCGACGCAAAGAGCACGACGACGTCTAGCAAGAAGAGCGCGGCGACGTCCGCCAAGGGCAAGATGCGCAAGTGCCGTCCGCGCAAGAAGTTCACGTCGAATGCGTCGGTCAAGACGGTCACGCTCTCGCCGAGCTCGACGTCCAAGACGTCTTCGCCGACGTCCTCGTCGTCGAAGGGCCATGGCGTGACGGTGTCGCAGGGCAGTTCCGAGTCGCTTCGCTACGGCAAGACGATCTCGCTCGGCGATGACCGATCGGTAGATGATGGATCGGATGTGATTCAGAAACTCTTGCTGTAGATGTTACCATAATTATGTACAAGCCAAAATAGCAAAAGGCCACGGCAGAGCGGGGGCCGGAGTCGTCCACCGCAGCTGCGTCATGCACTGCAGCGCGTAGTAATGCAGCACGACGTCGTGGATGTACGCGTCGAGATCAGCCAGGTGACGTAGCTGCACGAGATGAACGGCATAGGCGCCGGCAGACACATACGCCGAGCGAGGCACGCGGATCGGCCACGCACCTGAGGCCAGACCCAGCGGCATGTCCGACAGGTAGACCACCGATGCATCGGCGTGCGCCGTAGGCCAGGCATCGCGCTCCAGGCACACAAGGCCCACCGAGAGCAGGAAGGGCTCGCGCGTATCGAGGCACGACGCCCACATGTCCATGTCGGCCTGCGACATGGTGCCTAGGCGCCCAATCACGACGTGCCAAGCCGCCGATGTGTCGGCGACAATCGCACGCACGACCTGCCAGAGCAGCGGTATGCACGCAGACGCATCGCCGGCGTCCCATGCGCGGCACACGAGACGCTGCGCGCGGTCGTCCGTGCACACGACACGCACGATGCGGCCGACGATATCGTAGGCCACATGCAGCACGGCGCCCTGATGCAACGGATCGTACGAGAGCAGAGGTGGCCAGGCGAGTCGCAGCGATGCGCGCTCACGCAAGTACGTGCATGCCTCGTAGGTGCGCGGCGCGATGTGGCACACGCGATGCAGGGCGTCCTCATACGACGCCCACACGAGCGCCCTGGACGGGGGGCGCATCCACACCTCGCTCTCCGGGACGGGGACGAGCGACACGTCCGCGCGCGGCATCGGCCATGACCGGAAGAGGCGCTCACACGCTGCGTGGTCGTGGCCGTACACGAGATAGACCACGGCGCGGTCTTGGATCACGTCGCGCACAGCCTGCAGGTCCGAGTCGCGCTGCGTGCGCCACACATGCCCAGGCACCAGCGTGCCGAGGGCGTGTGCGCCCAGCTCATCCGACAAGGTCTGGACCCACGAGCGCACGGCGTCGTCGGGTAGATCGCACTCGACAAGCACGACGTGCGCGCCGATAGTGCGTGGTCCGCCGACAGGCACGAGACCCAGCTGCGTCCAGGACGACACGGCGTCGATCGAGATCTGGATCAGCGCGTGCTGACACCCGACGAGCAGACTGGGCGGCGAGCATGCCTCGGCAGGATACGTCGTCGACACGAGGGGGGCGAGAAGCTTGGTCGGCGACACAGCATGCTGCGCCGTGCGAGCGTACAGCTGTCTCTTATACACATCTGACGCTGCCGACGAAGGCTTAGGTGTAGA
>ERZ1031199.97-NODE-97-length-14090-cov-5.495333_pt1 | contig 14090 bp, 6 predicted proteins | sample MGYA00518220_ERZ1031199 | MGnify/ENA primary metagenome ERZ1031199 (study PRJEB33718, sample SAMN03159783) | human skin metagenome | collected 2014-02-25 | study: EMG produced TPA metagenomics assembly of the PRJNA266117 data set (Human skin bacterial metagenome and... | reverse complement strand
TGTAGACACGACGGACTGGTGGTCGCGCGGCATGCCTGATGCCATGGCAGGCAGCTCGCCGTGCTGGTCGACGCGCAGCAAGAGCAAATTTCCGCACTGAGAGTCATTGTGGCAAAACACACGGCGGCTTTTGCCTTCCACCTGTTCCCATTTGCGAACATACTGCTTGTACTCGGCAATCTCCCGGCAAAGCATCGACAGATCACACGCCAAGAGGCTCAGCATCATATCCCGGAAATACACCCGTGTCGCACGCAGCGATGCCGCTGGAGGTAGGCGAGGCGTGCGTGGTGCATCTACCGACACGGGCAAAGAGCTCACGCCGTGGGCGTCACACACGACGCGGCCCTCGGGCGACAGGGCAAAAGCGTTCACAAGCTCGATCACCTTGCTTGCTTCGCGCGTCCATCGCTTGAGGCGACGCCAAACACCGGGGTACGGCCCGTGTGACGTGGGCTGGAGCGGAGCATCCGATGGGCCCAGCGAGAGGGGGCTCATAGCACTAGAGTCGCCCTGGGGCGCGTCCATTGGCGTGAACAAGGTGCTTCGCGGACTCGCCGCCGAGTCGTAGCTGGTCGCGAGCGAGTCAAACGACATGGTAGACGCGTTAGCGCGACGCGAGAAGAGGCCAGGCGACGGATGTGCAAAGTAGCTGTAGCTCTGCCATGCGGGCGACGTGGCACCGGGCGGCTGCCTGCGCTGCCGACGTGGGCGGTGGCTCGATGCCATGATATGGTTCTCGATACCTCGGCCAAACCCCGCCGACGTCGATTTCAAGTCGCCCTGTTCTAGGATCGTCCGCATGACATCGAGGGGGACTTCATGCATCTCGCGCATGCGGCGCGCTACCCAGTGAGCGGGGCCTTCAGCTCTCGGCGTGCCGAGATCGCGCATTCCTTCCTGGCCGATCGAGTAGCATTCATAAAATTCCTCGACACGTCCGTTCGCAAACGTGCCTAGAATATGCGGTCCAATTTCGTACAAGCTCGAAAGGGTATGCAGAATCAGCAACTCGGCGCGGCGAGAGAGAAGCGCCTCACTCCCTGCGCCATACACGCGCAGTAGGACGGTGGGAGGCGCCGGCAGCGATGCAGCATCGTATCCCACGAAAAAGACGGCGTTCGTGAGGGCGTTGGTGATGCGCTTGATCGTGACGCGCTCGGGCACCAGCGGCAGAGCGCCCGGTGCTACATGCTCGGGGGCCCAGCCCAGAATACCGAGCTGCTCCGAAAACATGCGCAGCACGCGGTCTTTGAATGCGAATGTGTCGGCATGGCGTGGATCCAGACGCCATCCGCGTGCGGCAGGTATGCCAGAGGCGTGCATATCGTCCTCGTTTTCATCAAACTGCTCAGCTAGGTCGTCATCGGACTCATCTTGCGGCTCAAACACCGCAGGGGACCATGCCTGCGGCGCAGCATGCTTCAGCGCCGGACCAGGCACACCCTCGATCTCTAGTGCATCGAGTTCTTCATCAATGCTCTCATAGAGTGTCGGCGTCGGCGGCCGGTACCACCGCGACATACCGAGTCGTGCGCAATGTGACAAGACGCCGGCACAGACGAGCGGCGCTCGCCTCCACCGATCGGGCATGCATCGGGGGCCCTCCAACAGCGACCTAGGCTCTACCTACGCATTACAGCATCGTTTCCTCCAGCAGGGCGAGGTGGCGGCGCTGGCGCTGGCCGCCTGATTTTTTCGCAGGCTGCTGCACCGGAGCCGTGCGGGTACGGCCGATGCGCTTTTCGAGGCCGTGCGTCACCACAGCCAAGAGCGTGTCGTACAACTCTGGGTCGTCGAAGCGCGTCCACGCCTCGTTCGGCTGCGGCTTCGGAGCATTGGCGTCCATCGACGAGCCAAGGCACACGTGGAACAGAGGTGGCTCCCACAGCGGACGCGCGTTGGGAATCTGCTCCGACAAGGCCAGCGACTGCGTCAGCAATGCGCTCATCTGCAACACAAAGCCGAGTGTCGTGCTCAGCGTAATAGCACGGTTCGAGGGCGAGCCCTTCGGGTATGCATTCACAATCGCTTGCATCTCCGTCTCAGAGGCCTCCTTGCTAACACGGCGCGAAATGCACGCGGAGTGCACGGCAGCCTCAATTTCCGACTGCGACCAGTTGTGACGCGTGCGCATCGAGCCCAAACGCTCATGGTTCATCACGATGGTGTACCGCAGACCGGCGGCAAAGGAGCGAACATCCACTGGCAGCTGCTCGAGCTCTGGTATGCATGAGCAGTGAATGTAGCGCCACAGGTCGAGACGCTCGGCCTCGGGCAGCTCAGCAGCAAACACAGGCGCCGGCACGGGCTTGGACTCGTCGGCGGCATGCGCCTCCATCGCCTCGCCATACTTCTCGACGATCGGAGCGATCGACTCGGGGATCGGCATGATACGCTCCATGCTCTTCAGGTGCACGGCCAGAGGGTGCACGGGCACCTCGTCCTTGCGCAGAGCATACTCGGTGCGCGTGTACTCTGTGACGGTCGTGAGCGGCTCGGGACCGGTTTCTTCTGGCTCGGGCTCGGGCTCGGGCTCGGGCTCCTCCTCTGCTTCGTCCTCGTCGTCCTGCTCCTCGTCATGGTCAGCCTCGACGTTCTCTTCGTCATCCGGCATCTCCTCCTGCTGCACCGCCTCTTCCTCGACGCGCAGCTTGGCCAGCGCCTCTTCAATGCGAGCCTTTTCTTCAGGGTGCGCAGCGAACCAGGCCGTAAACAGGATCGACCACACGAACTGGCGCATCTGACGAACCACGACTCGCTGCGACGCAGGCTCATCGGGCTCTTCGAGGTACACGCGCGCAATGTAAATGCGCTCGAGCATGGTGGAAATCATAGCCTGGTCAAAGTGGCCGTCCCAGTACGCTGCCTGGTACTTTTTCAGCGACTCGTTGTCGGTCGGAGCCATGAAACGGTCCATGGCCTCGCATCCCCGGTCAGGCATGTACGACAGCGCCGTCGCATGCATCGACTGGACAATCTCGGTGCGCATGTCCCACGACACGGGCAGAGGCGCACCACGGCGCTGGCGGCCGTACTGGACAAGACTGTCAAACGTCTGTGCCAAGAGGCGCGTCACAGGATCCGAGAGATCTAGACGCTCTTCATGCTCTGACTCCTCGTCAACGGCCAACGGTGGGGCATTCCCCTCCTTCACGGCCGCATACTGCTCAGCTAGGTGTGTGGCAATGACATTCATGCGATTCGACACACCGTGCAGCAAGCCACCAAAGAGCTCAGCATGAACCTGCGCGCGATTCTCCGTGCCGACCAAGGCAGCAAACACAGGCAGCAGTGACATGGGCAGCTTGAGCTGCTCGGCGCACTTGTACGACGAAAAGCAACGGAACTTGAGAGCCGTCTGGCGCAACGTCTCTGAGTCTGACGGTAGCACAGGCGTGTTCTTCGTATGAGGCAGGTGTGCGTTCCTCGCCTGCTGAGCGGCCTTCTTGTTCCGCTTGACCGTGCTCACCGCCGTAAAGCCATCATCATCAGCGGGAGGCGCCTCCGGCTGGGGCGCGGCCGTCTCCATGGCCACAAACTCAAACGTGTTCAAAGGAATGTAGCCCTTGCACCGAGGAGCGTTCGAGCACAGAATCAAAAAGTCCGAGTCACGGCTCAAAACATATCCGGCGCGCTCATCGGCCAACTGGGCCACCACACCATCCACTTCTTCAGCACCCATAATGACCTCAACATCGTACGAGCGCAGCAGACTGCAAACAAATTCAGTCAGACCACGCGGAAGCATGCGCGCATGCATGAACTCATGGTCACCGCGGAGGTTGCGACCAGCGCGCATGAGCTTGGCATTGAGCCGCACATAGTTCTCTGTGCGTGTTAGCAGCGCGCCGATCTTTTGATGCAGACGCGGTCCGTCAAATACCACAAGGACCTTGAATCCAGCTTCGCGCAGTGTATCGATCCACGCCTTGAGCACAACACGGAACTGCAAGAACGAGCCACCCTGGTACACATTCGTGTTCATGGAGTGCCATACGTAGTGAATCCAAGCCCAAGCATCAATCACAAGCCAATCGCCATCGGGATTCAGCTCAATCGGCTCCGAATTCTCCAGCACACTCCCTGAACCCTTGGGGACGGGGATCGTAAATTCGCTTGAAATGATCCGTTCAACATCATTCGTCCATCGCGTTAATCCAAGCACGCCCATAATGATGGTGGTAGTGAAAACGCTACACGTGATTAGGACCGTGCGTTCTAATTTCGCCCACAAGTGACGCTTCTCCGCCAGCCATGTGGTCGCACGGCACCCATGACTATCATGCTCTACAGTAGTTAGTCTTCCTCCTCATATTCTTCCTCATCGTCTTCATCGTCCTCATCGTCCTCATCTTGTTCGAACACGTCACTATCGTCTGAATCTTCTGCCTCCTCTTCCTCCTCCTCCTCGTCTTCCTCGTCCTCTTCGCTAGCCACATCTTCTTCCTTGGGTCTCCCTGATGATGCTCCGTACCGCTGTGTTGGCTTTCGAGCCCGCTTGGATGGTAGATTCTCGATCATCTCGAGTGCTTTTGTGTCATCATTGTCGTCACTCTCATATGCCACGTCGTCATCGTCATTCTCCCTCCCTGTCCGACGACGCTTGGTCCCCTTATGTGTAGGCGCATCTGAGGGCTTCTCGTCGAGGAGTACGGGTGTCGTATCCTGCTCTCGCACATGCCCTAAGGCAAAAGCTGCCATAATCTTCTCTTGGTCGGTAGGCTCTAAATCTTCGAATCCGTCTAACTCGTTCGCCACATCCTCAATTTCTTTTCGCATATTGGCTAGTACACGAGATGTCACACTGTACATGTAAGTTGCAACGAAGAACGCACCATCCCCAATGACGCCATGCCATGCCCTGCGCTGTTAGTGTGTACTGACACGCACATGATGACCTTGGATTTCCGTCAATGTACCAAGACGCAATTCGCCTTTCTCGATTTTTGTCCCAGCACATGGCTGAGGGCCCTTGCATGTCGCTCGAGATGTTGACGCGTACTCGATCCGATACGGCATGGCTCCAGTAGGCGCGTTCCAACTCGCGGACGCGTTCCTCGTACCTCTGATGACTAAATCTACGGCGCCTGAGACTCGTCCAACAAGACGTACTCTCGCTTGCTGGTGCCAAATTGGCACGTATCTCCCGAGCGTAGCTCATAGTATCTAGACGTGGGAATCTCCTTTCCATTTACAGTACACCCATTGGATGATTCCAAGTCAATCAGAAATGGTCTTTGGGTGTTAGAGCACGAGATACTTACTGAACGTGACGGCGCACATCACCAAATTCGTTGCGCTTCGTAATTTGTCGAAATTGGATCACAGCATGCTGTTTTGAGCACGAAGGATGCTCTGTTGGTATATCGACAATGGCACGATCACGGCCAAATAGGTAGCATGATTGGCGCCCAAGCAAAAACATATCTAGAAGTTATGAGCTGCAAAGGACCACATACCTTTTTCATGGCCAGCTTTGAATACATAAAGTCGCCAAGTGCGACGAGGCTTTTTTGCCTCTGGCGGCTCATGGTACTTGAGTGCCACACCATTAATATTATTGCTTTCTTTGGCCAACAGACCCGATCGTTCAAAATTCGGCGGAACAACTGGAGGAACATCTTCTCCATGTGGTGAGTGAGAGCGCTCGCGCTTCATAATATCTCTGTCCCTTCTCGAGGGAGATGCTTCGCGCCGCACTGACTCATGTGGCGACATGTCACCACCAGAGAGGCAGTCAGAGAGCGGATGACTCAGCGTTACAATTTTTTTTCCTGCATATAAATGTGACACTGTCCACATTCGACCACCGTACATGGACCACCGAAACGAACAGGTAGAAGCCTTCGTACAAGCTCTACACACGGCATCGCAGAGGGAAAAAAAGCCACTAGTGCGATCCACGCATTTTTCGCTGCCTCCTGGAGACAATGACCCAATCGAGCACAATATCCTGTCGTGGAAGGCACAGGAATTCGCCTACCGACAATTTAGCCAAGATCGTGAGGAACTGCCAACACTCGCGCGGGGTCTCTTCACCGAAAAAGTAAATGGTCAATATGAACGCATTGTCATTCGCGGGTATGACAAGTTCTTTAATCAAGACGAACTTGCTTGGACGCTTCCCAACGCCATTGCCACATATTCCACGGGTCCCTTCATTTTGTCTTTCAAAGAGAACGGATGTATCATTTTTATATCAGCCATCACCCCCAAACGCCTCGTTGTGACATCAAAGCACTCGCTCGGTTTTCGAACCGAGGGAGACAAACCCACACATGCTGAAATGGGATGGCACTGGGTGCGGCACCACTTGGCTCAGGCTGGTCGTACAGAGGAAGCGTTAGCGAACGAACTTTGGAACCGAAATGAGACGGCTGTCTTCGAGCTATGTGATGATTCTTTTGAAGAGCACGTTCTTCCATATTCACCTGAGCGTACTGGTCTGCATCTGCACGGTCTCAACAAGAACACCGTGGACTTTGAGACACGACCCATGGTGGAGGTCAAAGCTTTTGCCGAAGCCTGGGGCTTTTTTCCTGTCCGCTACTTGACGTTTCAAACGCATGAGGAAGTTGATGCATTCACGAAAAGCGTTGCGTTAACGGGGTCATTGAATGGTGAGCCCATTGAAGGATTTGTTGTGCGTACCACGATTCCCGAGGACATCTCGAATCCGCCTTCCGGCGTCGTTCCGCCGCCCTATAAGCCTGGCCAGACATGGTTTTACAAGATCAAATTTGATGAGCCATACCTCATGTATCGTGACTGGCGCGAGCTGACACGAACCATGCTTCGAGAAAAGAATAATTGGGATGCTTTACAACTTGCCCTGCTCGACTCCCAAACAAAGCATCTGGAGATAGAAGACCAGGAACCGGAGGAAAAGCAAGAGCCCCAAGAACATGATCTAGCCGCACCCAGTAAGAATGCAATGAAACGCGCTCAGCGTGCACTCAGACGCAAGAAGGATGAACTAGACCGCAAGACTGGTGTGGCCAAGCCTTGGGCCCCTACACCCAAGTCGCGACGACCTGAAACCATGCTTTATGTCCAGTGGTGCTATGACCGCATTTACGGTAATCCTCAGCAGAATGTTGCGCCCCAGCCTGAACTTTTCGCGGAATTCGGCCAGGGACGCGGTATCATATCTCTTCGAGAGGCATTTTTGGCATACCTGGCTTCTGAAGATGGACAAAAAGCTCTGAGCGACAAAACACAAAGCAAGGCGTCAGAAACTCGTAACCTTCGCTCAGATGACCGTCCGTACGAAAAAACGCTCATCGTTCCGATCGCTGTACCCGGCTCGGGCAAGACGGCTCTCTTCGTGGCACTAAGTCACTTGTTTGGCTGGGCACATACTCAGAGCGACGAGTTCAGACCAAGCGCACAGGTCCTGGATTCTTGAAAAATGTCGAGAAAGAGTTGCTGGCTCACGACGTTGTACTCGCAGATCGGAATAATCATTTGATTAAACACCGTGACGAGCTCGTGGATATTGTGCGGCGCATTAGCAACCCGCAGCGCGGTTCTGTGGGTCGCGTACGATTGTGTGCAATTGTATGGGACATCGCTGGCTTGCCGCACTCAGAGATCCAGGCATTGTGCTCAAGGCGCATGATCGATCGAGGTGATCGGCATCAATGCCTCCGAATCGAGACGCCTGGCAAGTTTGAATATGACGTCATCTTGACCCGTTTCATCAAGGAAACTCAGCCTTTCCGTGGTGCGCAGTCAGGAGAAGGATCCGTGGGCGTGTCTGACGATCAATTCGACGAAGTTGTCAGACTGGATATCCATGACCCCATGAAGGTGTCGCTCCAGCGTGTGCTGAAACATTTGTGCCCTGTCTTGGGTTTATTTATGCCCACAGACGAGCGTATATCTGAAGCCATCGATGTTGCGATGCATTATAGGCCATCAGTTCGCAAGCCATTGCCTAAGCTGGAATCAGACCAGGATAAGCAAAAGAACCTGGCCGTGCTGCCTTCATCTTATTTGGGCGTCTCGGTGTTCATGACACCTAGCGAGTTTGTGCTACAACTGCTGGATCAGCAGCCGGTGTCAGAGACTGTGCTATCGGCGCGCCGTATCCTAAGTATCATCATAAACGAAAACCGCATGATTCAACGCCCTCATATGACCATTGTTCACCAACAGGACGTAAAGAAGGGCATTGTGGACCAAGCAGCATGGGACAAGCTCTATACATTTGCTATCTCAGACCCGGCAGTCAACCCACGTGTATTCCTGGAAGTCACGGCTTTGCTTTGGAACCACCGAGTAATGGCATTAGAGGTATCGCCACCACACTGTCCGGATTGGAAGGATACCACCAAGTTCAGTCCGCGCGAGCGGCACCACATTACTATTGGCACTGCTGAGCTATCGGCCACTGCCTTCGAAGCTAACAAACTATGGGACGATCCAGAGGCCGAGCGACTCGAGGTGCCCATCCAGCGGCTGGAAGGCTGCCTCAAGTTTTATAGCAACCGAAAGTAACCATACCCAATGCTGCGCCACAAGCATCGCCTGCCACGTGCCTAGGCCGGACGACTTGTCAAGGCGCCTCCAAATCCACGCCTGGCTCAAAAAAGTGGAGCATGCACAAATTAAGCACGTGGGAGAGATGCGTCCAACGAACAGCGCAGGGAAAGCCATCCTCGTGCGAAAAACCTTACGAGGATGCGCTTGGACCTTAAAGCTCAACTACCATGGTAGCTTCTAAGCAGCCATGGGGCCTAAGGCAGTGGATGCTGCTTGTCATAGGAGCAGGACTGTTTGGTCTTTTTTCGTGTTTAATATGGACAGATGTGGCGTTGCAGCAAAGCCTCTTACATACGTGGGATCAAGGCTGGCAGGTGGTGCGCAAACAAAGCATGGCGTATTATCAACAGAGCCCCGTAAGCATGAATACGAAATTCAACACAAGTGAGTCACCACGCGAACGTGTGTTCGACTGGACGGTAGACCGCCGCATTCAAGCTCCAGATGGCGTACCACGCCTCATGTATACCATTAATGGCCAATTTCCAGGCCCAACAATCCAGGCAACTGTGGGTGACACGGTTGTAGTCCATGTCCGCAACCGCATCAATGATGATTACGTTGTGCCTGATCCGCCTACGACGTCCAAACTAGAAAGTGTGCACCCGAAGGGGACAGACCGTAAATTTAGCTTGCACTGGCATGGTCTGTCCATGCGTGGATCGGACGAGATGGACGGTGCAGCTGCTTTTACGTCATGCCCTCTTCAGCCGGGTAATGAAACTACATACCGCTTTGTCGTCCATCAGGAGGACGTGGGCACACACTGGTACCACTCTCACGTCGGTACATCGCGTGCCGATGGACTTTGGGGCATGCTGATCGTGCACGCACGTGAAGATGAGCGCAAAGTGCTGAAAGAGCGCGCGCCGACGTTTGATACACATTGGGACGAAGAGATTCCTATCGCGCTGGGTGACCACTTTCACAAAATGAGTCCTGAAAGCTTGGCAAAGTATGTATCTATCGTGTTGGGTGAAGCAGAGCCAGTGCCAGAAAGTGGTCTCATCAACGGCCGTCACATTTTTTCGTGTGACATGGCACGCTACACTGGGGTTCCATGCCCGGCAGGCGACAAGGATGAAGTCGGCGAGTACACCGAATTTCATCTGCGTCATGACAAGCAGTATCGCCTGCGTCTTGTCAATGTGGGCTCGATTGCCGATATTACTTTCAGTGTAGATGGACACACGATGACCGTCATCGAGGCTGATGGTACACTCGTGGAGCCCATGCATGTACATCGGATACCTATTTCTCCTGGCCAGCGGTACTCGGTCATTCTGCATCGTGAACCATCCATGAAGGACAGTCGTGTCTGGATGCGTGCCGAGCTGCAAGGTGAATGCTTCAAGTACATGAATCCTGTTCTGGATCCTTTCATTAAGGCGATTGTTGTGTACGATAATGCCTCACCAAAAGATGACTGGCTGGCGCCACTTCGTGTGCGCCAAAATTACGCCAAGCGCTTTGGGCCGTTCCGTGCCTTTGCGAAATCAGAGCGTCCGACGACGCATCCATGGAGTCCTGATATTCAGGATCAAGGTATTCCCACCGAGCCCTGCCATGACTTGGAACCCGGAACATTGGTCCCACTAATCCCTGATCCGGCGCCCGAGTTCCACCCTGAGCGCGGCGACCGCCGCGAGATCATCAACATTGAAGTACTCATTCGCCAAAAATTCCGGGCACCCATGTCGTATATGAACCTCAGCTCGTGGCGTCCCTATGGTGCCCGTGGACCTGCCATGCAGCCGCTTCTGCATCGTATTTCCCACTCAAACTTGACGACAGCGGATGAGTGGGAAGCGCATGGCCTTGTAAATCGTGAGCATGAGCTAGTGGTAAGCACACATCCTAGCAAACCTATCGTCTATGATCTTGTAATTGTAAACTTGGACGATGGGCCGCATCCTTTCCACTTGCATGGCCACAAGTTTTGGGTGCTTCATACCGGAGAGATGGAAGTGCCAAGTTATCGCTATAAGCCGGAGGTTGAGAAGGAGTTTGACCTCAAGCGCGCCATGAAACGCGACACGGTCGTTGTGCCGATGATGGGCCATGCCATCATTCGCTGGGTTGCTGACAATCCAGGCGTGTGGGCTTTCCACTGCCATATGCTCGTGCATCTGGCCAGTGGTATGGCCATGGCTATTGTGGAGCAGCCTGCCTTGTTGCAAGCCAACCCATCTGTGCCAAGCACTTGTCAATAAGCTTTTTGTAATGCAGTAACGTTTGATATGAATTGATTCGAAGCCTCCACAAATGCAGGTCTCGCACGTGTACCAAAAGTTACGTCCTAGGGGTCAAGGCAAGAGATGCTATACTTCGCCACAGTACCATGGCCACGAATGGCAAGATGAGGACGGCTGGGTACGCTCTGGTGTTTTTCCTGAGCTCTGCTTTGATTAGCGCATATCTCTGGATCCTATACGCGAAGGTAGATATTCACGGCGTCATGCATACGGCATGGGACGCTAGTGCCAACGCCTTTCGCTTGGGTCGTAATACACATCTTGTGCCAGCAGGGGCTGTGACTACAGGCCCCAACACTATGAATCCGCGCTATGATCCGACGGAGCCTCCGCGTGAGCGCTTTTTTGATTGGACGGTCGAACGTGCCGACCTTGCGCCTGACGGCGTGACGCGTTTGATGTATACTATAAACGGCCAGTTCCCAGGCCCCATTATGCAAGTTACTGAGGGAGATACGGTCGTGGTCAAGGTTCGCAACCATATATTTGACAACTATACCGTCCCCCCTGCACCTATGTCGTCGAAACTGTATGATGTGCACGCTAAGGATACGGACCGCAAGTTTACTATTCACTGGCACGGCTTGTCGATGCGAGGCATGCAAGTCATGGATGGCGCCTCTGCATTTACGTCCTGCGCACTCACTCCGGGCGACGAGTACACATACCGCTTTGTCGTGCAGCCAGAGGACGTGGGCACACACTGGTACCACTCTCACGTCGGTACATCGCGTGCCGATGGACTTTGGGGCATGCTGATCGTGCACGCACGTGAAGATGAGCGCAAAGTGCTGAAAGAGCGCGCGCCGACGTTTGATACACATTGGGACGAAGAGGTAGCGATTTCTGTTGGCGATCACTTCCATGATATGGGCCCAGAGTCTTTGGCACGCTACGTCTCACGTTGGCTCCAAAAGGCCGAGCCTGTGCCGGAGAATGCTCTTATTAACGGAAAACACGTTTTTAGCTGTGAGCACAGCCGCTTGTCCGGTGTGCCCTGTCCAGCTGGCGATGCTGACGAGGTGGGCGAGTACAGCTCGTTCCATTTCCGTCCAGACCGCGCTTACCGTCTTCGATTGGTCAATGTGGGATCTTTGGCAGACATCACTTTCAGTGTCGACGGACACACGATGACCGTCATTGAGGCGGACGGCACGCTTGTGGAGCCATTGCGGGTCCACCGCATCCCGATTGCACCCGGTCAGCGGTACTCGGTGATTCTGCACAAAGAGCCGACTACGAAGGCGGACCGAATGTGGATGCGTGCAGAAATGTCACATGAATGCTTCCAGTACACGAATCCGGTGATGGAGCTCGAAAGCAAGGCCATTGTAGCATACGACGGGCGCCCACCGGCTTGGGAGGACGACGAAACGCATCAACTTTTCCCCCTGCGTCTGCGCAGCAACCGCGCCAAAGTGTCTGAATATGTGTACAGCAATGGTGCGACACTAAAACTGCCCGATACGAAGGCGTGGAGCCCGAATGTTACGGATGCAGCGATCCCCACAGAGCCTTGTCACGATCTTGAGCCAGACACGCTTGTGCCCCTTATCCCTGATCCTGCCCCAGAACTGCGACTCGACCAGGGCGATAAGCGGGAGTTTATCTATGTCACTGTGCCGATTCTTGAAAAGTACGGCATTGTGCCCATGGGCTTCATGAATGGCTCGACGTGGCGCCCCTATGGCCAGCGCGGACGCGACCGCCAACCCCTTCTCCACCGCATCTCTCACGCAAACTCGACATCCGTGCGGGATTGGTACAGTACAGATGTCGCTGATCCTATGCATGAGCTGATTGCCAGTCCTCATCCCAGCAAGCCTGTGGTATTTGAGCTCGTGATCAATAACCAGGACGACTCTCCTCATCCGTTCCACCTTCATGGGCACAAGTTTTGGGTCATGCAGACGGGCGAGATTGATCCAGCCTACGGTGGCTATGACTACTACGAAGACGTTGGACAGGTGTATCCGCTGGATCGCCGGATGAAACGTGACACGGTCGTAGTGCCGATGATGGGCCATGCGGTCATCCGCTGGGTTGCTGACAATCCAGGCGTGTGGGCTTTCCACTGTCATATGCTCGTGCATCTGGCCAGTGGCATGGCCATGTCCATTGTGGAGCAGCCTGCCTTGTTGCAAGCCAATCCCCCCGTGCCAAGCGTATGCAAGCTTTAATATTTATGCACGCCAGTCCCTACACGTGCTTTTAATTAGGAATGCGTTTCCATAATTTTTGGCCGAGAAAATAAGGTGTCAGCCTTAAAATGAAGTAGAACCTGACAGCGCCTAACACCAGCACCATGCAGTTTGTGCAAAGCGCCGCTGCGCTCGCAGCTGCATTGCTTATCGCTACACCAGCGCTCGCTGAACAGAAGTGGTACAACCCCCATGGTGTCAACGATGGCCTGAAGAAGGTGAAGCACGTTGTACTCTTCATGCAAGAGAACCGTGCCTTTGACCACTACTTCGGCACAATGGCGGGTGTGCGTGGCTTCCAGGACCCGAATGTGCAGGTCTCGAACAATACGGGCAAGAATGTGTTCCACCAGCCTGTGGACCAGTCGATTTTGAGCCCTGCCCCGCCCAAGGACGTGGACGAGGTCCAGCCCTTCTACCTCAACTGGGCCGGCAAGGATTGGCACCGAAAGACCCAATGTATGCTTGCAGGTGTGAACGACTGGGTCTTTAACCATGCCGCCTGGAACAATGGTAACAATGACCACTGGGCTCTGAGGAACTCGGTCTACAGTCTTGGTTACCTCAAGGAGGATGATATTCCTGTGCAATGGAACCTGGCTGACTCGTTTACGGTGGGTGACATGTACTACGAATCCATCATTGCCTCGACGAACCCCAACCGTGTGGCTTTCTTTGCCAGCACCATTAACCCTCCTCACGGCAGTACCATTAACGGCACGAATAAGCACATGGGTGGACCTGTGCTCAACAACAACGGCCATGACGGCTGTTTCGTCACGGCCGAGCTGACACCCCTGTCGTGCCGCCCGCTTCGCTGGAAGACTGTGCCTGAGTACCTTCAAGAGTCCGGTATCTCTTGGCAAGTGTACCAAGACGAAGACAACTTCGGCGATGACCCACTGGATCACTTTGAACAGTATGAAAAGGCCGCTAAGCACAAGAGCGAACTTGCGAAGCGCGGTACGTCGTATGTGGGTCTGGACAAATTCTACGAAGACGCCCGCAATGGCAACCTGCCTGAAGTGTCGTACATCTGTCTCTTATACACATCTGACGCTGCCGACGAAGGCTTAGGTGTAGA
>ERZ1031199.96-NODE-96-length-14113-cov-5.452981_pt1 | contig 14113 bp, 7 predicted proteins | sample MGYA00518220_ERZ1031199 | MGnify/ENA primary metagenome ERZ1031199 (study PRJEB33718, sample SAMN03159783) | human skin metagenome | collected 2014-02-25 | study: EMG produced TPA metagenomics assembly of the PRJNA266117 data set (Human skin bacterial metagenome and... | reverse complement strand
CAAGATGGTCCAATACAAGCACTATATTTTAACGGCGCTTCACGTGATGTTCGCGCTACGCGCTCCTCGGCAGGTACGGTGAGATGCGTGTTGAGCTATCATGTCGGATGCGCTCCTGAGTTTTGAAGAAATTCGTGACAAGCTGCACGCGCGTGGCTACTCGAAGCACCATATTTCGGAAGAAGGTCTAAGTTCGCGGGATAAGCAGACGCTTCTCGAGGTTTTGCGCGCGTTGCTGGCGGAGCACGATGAAGAAGTACAATTACGAGAAAAACTACTCGTGCGTAACCGCGAGCTAGAGCAGACATTAGAGAGAAATAAACGATCAAGGAAACAGGACGAAAATTTTTCGAACGAGAGGGATGCAAAACTTCACAACGCCCAGATGCAACTGCAAAGCGCACAGGCTGCGCTCAATGAAGAGCAAGTAGCTCACCGCATAACGCGCGATCAACTTACGCGCACGCGAAAGCAAATGAATCAAATCAAAACAGCTGCGAGCCAGTACCGAACATCGGCTGAAAGGCAAGTTGATCGACTGAGGGAGCGCGCCACGGCGCTGACCAAATCGGGACTGAAGGCACTGGTTCCTGACATTCGCATTGCCAGTCCATCGTTCCTCACACAGAGCAGCTCCGAGTCTGGTGATCTGCAAGAAAAATCACTAGAAGAGACGGAAAAGCGAAATGCAGCCTTGTTAGAAACATGTCATGCACTGAAGCGCCTTGCTCTCGACGCTCTCATCGTTTTGTACCAGGCGGATATTCGTTTAAAAAAGATTTTGGACGTAGAGTCGCGGGACACTGCGCTGCGATCTTCTCGACGAGGCTTTCTTCCACAAACTTCATTGGAAGATTTGGAGCTCCATGAAATCTTTCCACCGCTTCGTCCCTTGGTCACGGACGACACAGAGGAAACACATCCGGCACGTCGGCATCTGGCACGTCTGGCCGACAACTTGCAATCACATGTAGCCGGCCTATCGCAGTGGGCAGCTCTGCAGCACGTTGAACAGGACCAACACGCGAAACGGCGACGCACGGATCCGTCTAAGTAAATATATGAACTCGTTTTCTTACTACGCTTCCGATGGATCATTCAGGGACATGAGGACGGCCTTGTATGTTTTTTGGCCGTGTTTGCGAGTCTTATCGTGCTTACGACCGCGGTGGAATAGCATGCGTTGCACAAACTTGATCACGTTGAGTGTCGGTCCCATAAGGTGCGACTCGAACACAAAGCAGGCAGCAGTGTTGGCCACCACAATCGCGAACAGCTTCCAATGGAAAGAGGGTGGGAACTCCACGAGACCAAGCAACTCGAAGAAGAAGCCTCCGCGCATAAACAAGAAGTACATCGACATGCATGTGAGTACGGTGAGAGACGTGAGTAGCATGGGGTTGGTGTAGATGGGTTGACGGAAAGGGGGACCGACGCTGAATACCGCTGCGACGGTAATGTACTGGAATGAAGACACCAAAAAGAGAGCTGAGTTTTCAGCATTGACGACGTTCAGCTCGTCAGGATTGACTTGGGGGGGCCGGTACCATGGCTGTCGTCGCGTCAGACAAAAAACAAACACCTGGAAGCCCGAGCATAGAATAACCTGTGCCAACATGGACAGGAGCACCTTTTTCGACAAGAGGTTGGCGGTAGGGCGCTTGGTGTGCAAGGTTGGATACGGCCACGTCCGAGCCATGGCCACGGCGACAGGCAAGATAATAAAGAGGTCAATGAACAAGAACTGAAAGTCACCAAGGGAACTTGCGAGATTGTACAAGATCGTGATACTCGTGAATTGAATCAAGCTGTACAATGCCATGTACTTGAAACAACTAAAGCTTGTGACCAGTGATGCGCGGCCCTCTTTGATGACCTCAATCACGCATGAAATGTCAGGGCGTGTCGATGTGAATGGTGCAGCCACGCTGGCTTCGGCCTCTGAGAGCGAAATGCCAATGTCCGCGGCTTTGAGTGCACCACAGTCATTTGCACCGTCACCACACATGCCGACCGTGTAGCCCAGCTCCTGCAGCCTGTCGACCAGATCGTGCTTTTCATCCGGCGACATGCGGGCGAAAATTGTGCCTTTGATCAGCATGCGCCGGACAATCTCGATGGGAGCGTAGTCAATCATCCAGCGGAATACGTCACCTGTGATGACTAGCTCATACTCCAAAATATTGTGTTCGCCCAAATCAATGTGCATCGGGTCAGGATTAATAGGCTTCAATGTGTCTGGATTGAGCTTCATAGACTCATCATCTGTGCTGCACCACGACAGGATCACATCGTTCGGTTCATCAGGAGAACCGTGGGCAAAAGATGGAAGAAACACAGTCGACGACTGTCCGAGTATACCACACTCGCGAGCGACACTGACAGCCGTGCGTGGATTATCACCCGTGACCATTTTGCAGCCGATGTTGGCATTACGCAGCGTCGCGACAGCTGGTAGGGAGCCCGGCTTCAGCTTGTTTTCAAACACAATGAGACCCAGGAACGAGAGTCCACTTTCAGCCTTTTCGCGTGGCAAGCGTTGCGCCTCAACCCAGCTCAGACCGGGCAGTGACTTGCCAGCGCAAGCAATGACCCGGAAGCCGTGATGGGTGTAATAAGCAAGCAGATCATCGAAATCTTGGGGCAGCGTCGCGCGGTCGCAAATGTCGATCAGTGCTTCCGGAGCGCCCTTCACAAAGACCTCCATAGACGATGAATGCAGCTGCTTGACAATCACACTCATTCGCCGCAGGGCTGACACAAATTCAAACGTCCGAATCACACCGAGCTCTAATACATTCTGATTCGCATGCCCGATTGTGTCGTTGGCGTCAAATGGTGGGCTGTCACGCGGTCGCACCACCGTTTGCACCAGGGATGGCGAGCGATCCTGGCCAAGAGCAAGAGTTCGAAGATCTGTTTCCTCGCCTTCATCGATGGTCCAGTCGGTATACTCAAACATCTTGACGTCGAGCGGATCGCCAATCACCTCCCCATGCACAATTTTTAGGCTGTGACATGTCGCCAACGCATATAAAAGCGACAGGCGCCCTGAGGGGTCAGACGAAGCTGTGTCAAGTTCGTTGGACGTTTGATGAAGCTCGCTAAACTGGCCCATATGGACATCCACGGTGCGCGTTCCCAGCACGTCCAGCCCGTCCTCTGTCAATGTGCCTGTCTTGTCGAAGCAAACGACGTTCACCTTTCCACCCATATTCACTCGTGTTGGCGAGATACAGAATACCCCCAACTTGCGCAATCGCGCTATGGCAAAGGCTGTGCCTATGCTCATCGTGGCAGGCAACGCTGGAGGTACGACAACTGTCACCAGGTCGAGCACGCGAATGGCAAGGGTGCGCCAGGAAATGCCAATCTGGATAAAATTGGCGGTATTGAAGCAGAGACCCACGAAGGCAATCGCCGCAAGAAACCCGATAAATCGAAATGAGTCACGATAAAACTTGAACCCCATGGGTTTGGGGAAAAGCATACCTCTCACGAGCGAGCCTTTTGTGGTATGAAAGCCAGTCCGAACGACCATGGCCTTGGCGGAAATGTCTTCTGGATCCAAGCTCCCGATGGCTGGGCGCGTGCGAATAATCTTGGTGCCTGAGAACAAAAAGTGCTTCGCCAAATGATTGGCGAGATCTGTGCGAGTCGATTGAATCGATGGTACTTGCTGCTCCGTTAAAGGCTGCTTACTGATCGGCACACTTTCTCCCGTAAGCATACTCTCATTCACAATGGCATCGCCGCTCAGCAAGATACAGTCGGCAGGGACAGTGGTCAAACTTTGTTCAGCCGCGTCAAATACATCGCCGGGCATCAGATCGCTGCTGTCCAGGTACTGCCATTGGCTATCGCGCAAGACACGCACACTGCAGACAAAGCGGTTCATTTCTCGCATGCGCGCAATCGTTTTCTTCGTTTCGAAAAGTGTCGATACGATACTGCCGATCGAAATAGTCGCGATGCAAAATGCATAGTAGTAGTAATCGTCCAGACTCCACAGAAGAATGGACACGATCTGGAAGATGTAGAATGGATGCAGCACTTCACTGATCAGCAGATCCAGCGACGACTTTTCTGCAATGTCAATTACGTTCAGGCCGAAAAATACTCGTCGTTCACGCTCTAATTCGGTACTGATCCCTTGACGCATCAGGTCCGTCGATGTCCACTTGCTATCGCGCCACTCGCGAATTGTGCGGAAGCGGCCTGTGGGCGGGTGTAGCAAAAACCGAGTGTAACGATACTCAAACATGAGTAAGTCCACAATTTCCTCGCCGTCATGGCCGCAGCTGCTCTCGTCAGGCACATCGTCATGCAGCATACTTTGTGCTTCAGCATACGTGCACGGTGGATCTCGAGACGTGGGTGGGAAAACTGACTTGAGCGGACGCGCAAATGGTACAGACATAAACGCCTCTTTGCTGATATCGCCCCATTGATTCTCGACCACCACAAACTCGGCATCAGCAAAATCGGCTTCTTGGTACACATAACGCAGACGCCAACGCGGAAACCACAGGGACAACAATCCAATGATGCCAAGAGAAAAAATGCATGCCGCCATGTACATGATGTAATGACCCTGTCTTGTGCGGTAGCCGGAAATACGAATCAATGTGTCCTCATCAGCCAAATAGATCTGCTGCTTCGTACGGCAAGTCTTATCAAGCCACGGGCTCTCAGTATAGCCTTCAGCATGCGTATTACCAACAGCATCCGTGTGCACATGCCCGTCTCTTGCCTCGTTTACTGCCTCCGGATAGTCCATCAAATGAACGGGTTTTGGAGGCATGGTCGGATCATCAAACGGCACATCTTGACGGCCATCTTCAGGGCCTTCTGCCCGATAGTCTACAAAGGGCTCTGGCACACCAAATACATTGGGTATGAAGCGATTTTGTGGCGAACCGTGCGGCTGACTATCCGCGCTTGATCGGTCGCTCGCGTCACTGATCAACGCTTCATTTTCATCGTCATAGTCGTCCAAATCTAATGCTTCTTCATCAACCATGTCCGATTCTTGATCAAGCCATCTTTCATTGTCCGCGTTTGCATCTGCCTCTGCCTCCGCCTGGTCAGCACGGAATGTTGCGAAGAGTGAGCCAATTAAACTGGAGGATCCAGGCACAGACGAGCTTGCCCCATCCTCACTCACACGATATGCACGTCGTGGATATGCGCGCTTTCGATAACTAATAGAACTGTTGCCATGTGAGTCGAGAGTGTGGACACTGGACGGCGAATGATCTCGTGATGCACGGCTGTGTGATTGCATCGAGCAGGAAGCACGCCCACTCCGCGAGATGCGCGAATGAAAACGCTGACTGCGCCTGCGAGAATGTGGGTGCAGACTGGGTCGAGCCATATTGTGGTGCATACTTGTGACGGAGCTGGGCACAAATTCCGCTGAAGGGCCATCGAATATCGTGTTTGGATCTTCATAACTTCCCACTTGGCTATCGCGACGCTTCTTTACCGATCTTCCTACCATATCCGTACGACTCTTCATGGATTGGGATGCCCATTGCTCTGCTTCTTGCAACTCTTGCTCATCAAATAATGAAGTCGAACGCACCGATCCGGCATCCACGAAGGAGGAGGCATGATGGCTGTCCTCGCTCTGCCCTCTCACTTCAGGAATATGGTTACTAAATGGGGCCTGGTACTCCTCGTCGGCAAGCTCAGGATCATGGGGCCGGCTAGTAGTACCACGGGATGTCATCGCCCGCGCCGATGGTCCGGATCAACCAACTCACGATAAACTATGCCGCACAACAAAATGCCACGTGCTCACGCCACCCTTATCACGCCCAGTCGTTGCCACTGCACACTTGTACACTTAAACCATAACTCTCACCTATAAATTTGCGAAGAGAACTAAAAATTCAACAAGGTCGCATCATGGATTTATAGTACGCATTAGGACCAACCTTTTAAAAATTAGAGAACAGTACACATTCTCACATTAACATTACGATGGGACAGCCTTTCGTCATTTCGGTTCATCGCAGAGGGTCAATTAGAGTTGCTTCTCAAGCGACTCCAACTTGGAGTCAAACACATGGCTCTCAGGGTTCGGGTGGGCAAGCCTAAAGTCCTTCACATACTTGTGACCAAATTCACTGGCAAGGAAATCCCGCTGATGAGCCGAGAGGTCCTCCTCAGTATAACTGTTCATGGCCATCGTGCTGTCGTACACCGTACGGAACTCGCCAATCTTCTGCTGAGCATCAAGCTGAGGGTTGTAAGGAAGATGACGCTTGAGCACAACGCGCTCGTACAGCGAAATGTGACGCGGGTGGATAGCCACACCGTGGTAGTCCTGCTGGTTGCCAGACATGACATACTCCCAGTATCGCTCCTGCTCACGGAGGTCAAGACCCGTGGTGTCTGGCAGGAAAACGAGCGTGACAATGAGACCAGCAAGACCGAACCAAGTGACAATGTAGAACTTGGTGTGGTCGTCCACATAGTTGTAAATAATCGTGGGAACAAGGGCACCAAGCTTACCGAAAGCGGCACCCACACCGTGGCAGGTAGCACGGATCGAGGCAGGGAAAATCTCGGCAGCGACCAGGAAAGTCGTCGAGTTGTAACCGAACTGGTTCCAGAACGAAGAGAAGAAGAAGATGAACTGGAATGCCTTGACCTTGCCCATGTCGTTAGGGTCAGTCAGGCTGTTATACGCGAACGTAGCACCACAGAACAATGCAAAGGTAGCCATGAAAGAGATGGCCTGCATCCACTTACGACCGTAGAACTTGTGGTCAACAAGAATAGCAGCCATGTAGTAACCGGGCAGTTGGACACCAACGTTGATCAGATTGTAAAGCCACTTGGTGCCAAACGAGTGAGGGTTGTAGGGACCACCGTTCGCCTTACCAGTAATAATGTCAATGAACTGGTTGGAGAAAATCTTGTTACCGTAGAAGAAAAAGTCGTTGCAGAACCAACCCATGGTCGAAGCAAACAGACGATGCCAGTAGTGGTGCAACGCAAGCTTGAGCGAAGTAATGTCGTAACCAGAGGTGTTCAGACGTGCCTTAGCATCTCTGAGAGCGCCCTCAGCGTACTCAATCCTGTAGTAACGGTAGTACGCGAGGTAAAGCGTGAGAGCGGCAATGAAGCCAAACGACACACGGAACGTGAACTGAGCGGCATCGGGCTTGATGGGCGTCTGGAGTGTGTTGTTGAAGATCAAGAGAAGGATAATCAGAAGACTCTGGTTCACAAACTGACCCCAACCCTGCATCAAGAAAGCCAGCAGCACGTTACGACCACGGTGAAGACGGTCTCCTGTGATCGAAGCAAAGCGATTACTGTTACCCTCCATGGCACGCGTAGAGGTCATGGGGTACTCACCACCCACACCAATACCATAGATAAACAGAGACCAAGCATAGCAAATGACCCAGCCGTTCATGGTGATACCCCACATGCACGTAAGCATTACCGAACCCAGCGTCATGATCAAAGCATCCTGCACCATACCAAACTTACGACCAACCCAGTCACCTTCAACACCGACAAGAATCTGACCGGTAATAATACCGACAATTTCGAGGTAGTCGATGGCACTCTGCCAGTCCTCATCACAGATGGACTTCTCCTTCCAGCATTGGTAGAACTTGCTGGTCTTGGCAGGCACGTTAGGCTGGCCAGGCAAGGCAGCGTCCGTGTTTTGGAAGAGTGGCTTGATGTTACCGACGGAGAACAGTGTGTAACCTTCAACAAACATACCCATACCATTCACCACATAGGTGCCGAAATAGCTGGATACAACACTAAGTGGGTCCTTCTTGATCATACGACCAATGTGACAGAGCTCCTCGCGGCAAATCGAGTTTGACTGCCTGTTCACAAAGCGGAAACGCTCGCCGACAGGAAGATCCGCCCAGTACGTACCATTCTCGTACGAGTCTGGTGGGAACAAAATGTCGTTGAAAGCAGACTCAGCCTCCGTTGACATAGCGGCACGCGGGACTGGCTCGGGCTCAGCCTTCGAGGCGTCGGCCTCCGGCACATAGCGAGTCGCATCCGAAAAGTTGGTCGATGGCTCCGTAGGCATCTCAGTGTTCGAGTTAACACCTAGAGGCTCAGAGTTATGATTGATGTACTGATTGGTGAACTCTTGGTTATTACTCGACATCTTGAGGCAGGACCCGGCCTGAAAGAAGACAAGAACCGCAGACCTGGTGGTAGCGAGAACCGTAGGGGCAAGTCTTAAGAGTGCTTCCCGTTTTAGTACTTCATGTTGATCGCGAGCTCATAGGCGAAAAAAAAAATTGCCAACCAAACACGTTGTATGGCGCCGTGCAGCATGGGACGAGCCTCCTTGTTTGTCATACATCAAATTAGTTGGGCCTAATCGGTAGATGTGATGCGCACGTTCGCGATCGTGCTTTTTGCACATGCAATAGATAAAAAAAATGATTTTGCACGCCTGCATATTAGTGCTTATAAACGCATACTATTGGATAAACATGCACACGTGTGCCTGCAGTGATATGGAATGGCTTGCTATATTCAGTTTGAGGAAAGAACATTGCACAGATGACGGGTCTTGTACGATGGCGCGCGCGCTAGGTCAACCCTTGGCGAAAATAGGGTATCTTGTGGGCACGCGTCGTCAATACGGCTTGGCGCACGCGTCGGAACATGCATTGAGCTAATCCACGCCGGGAGACCCACATTGGATGCCGAGTCTAAGGCGCGCCCGTGTGCCATGTCCGCAATTTGTCTTTCGTAGGGTTTTGCCGTTTTGCACCAAGGCACAGGATGGCAATGGCAGAACGTTGTTGTATGAAGAGCCAGGTGTGCTTAAGTAGGTAGAGCCCGGATATATTTTGTTCAATCTGAGATGCATTTGGGCCTCGTCCACACGTGCCATTCAGTATGGAAGGACCGGGGCGGGTGCCGTCAGCAAGGCGGTATCCAACGCCTGGCTTTGCTGGGTACAATGTGTCTTGGTCGCCATTCTATCCTGACAGATTCGCTGTAGCAAGCTCAGCTAACTATGGGCTCGTCGGGAATGGGCGTTTGCATGTATTCGGATCCACGCCTCTCCCGCTGAAAATGTACGCAGAGTTTTGCTGATATTTCAGATTCGATACTCAAGATGGCATATTTGATGTGGCCTGGTCTGAATTACATGAGAATCAGGCTGTCACAGCGTGCGGGGATGGAAGTATCAAGTTATGGGATGTTACACTGGATGATCATCCCATCCGTAACTGGCATGAACATTCGCGTGAAGTATTTTCTGTTGACTGGAACAATATCCAGAAAGAGCTCTTTGCCAGCGCAAGCTGGGATGGCAGCGTAAAGATCGTATGTCGCATGTCACTCACGTATCAGTGGACGCCTGAGCGTCCTGCTTCTATCCAAACCATCATGGCTCACAGGGCATGTGTATACCGATGCGCTTGGTCTCCTCACGCACCCAGTGTACTTGCTACAGCCTCTGCTGATGGGACGGCGAGTATTTTTGATCTCCGTACAGGGCCCCGACCCATCTCGACCATGTCGGCTGGAGGCGAAGTTCTGGCCGTAGACTGGAACAAATACCGGCCCATGACTCTTGCTACGGGTGGTACCGACCGGGCTGTCAAGGTATGGGAAGCACAGGCTTCGGGTCCTGGAGGACTAGTACCAGAAAAATGCGTTTGCTTTGGACACCAATATGCCATACGCGGTGTGGCATGGTCACCCCACCAGTCCAACGTGATCGCTAGTGCCAGCTATGACATGACGGCGCGCATTTGGAATATCGACGATGCTGCGGTTTCAGCGCAAGTACCTATGGTGAATGTTCCGCGCCAAGTCTATACGGGGCACCGAGAGTTTGTGGTAAGTGTGGCCTGGTCGCTCTTTGAGCCGGGCATGGTGGCTACCTCTTCATGGGATATGGAAACCCATTTGTGGCCCGGCATCATCCCGAACACAGCATAGTCTCATTCCTTGTCCTGTACAGATGACGCATCGGCAGCAGCAGCTTCGTCTGCCTCAATTTCATCAGCATAGACGTCCGGATGCTGACGGAAACAGTCCTGCATGTGCTTGAAATGCTCGATGCAATCAATGCCCTTTGGCTCGGCCTCCGAAAATACAAAGCAGCTAAAGGCCTTCTTGAATTCTTCGCCGCATGGACCATCAGCCATGCCTCCGAGACAGGGGCAGTCCCAATTGATCTCGCCCGTGCGCTCATCAAAGGCTGACTCTACACCCTCTTCCATATCAAGATGACCGGCCTCTTCTGAGGATTCGTCTTGAGCAGGTTCTTCTTGAGCAGGTTTTTCTTGAGCAACTTCCTCTTTTTCACTTTCCTCATTCGATTCATGCACTCGGGTCAATCGCTTCGGATGAGGCTTGAAAGTGTTCGACAGCTTGATGCGCTCTTCATAGGACAGGAGTCGGTCTTGAAGCGAGATTGGCTGTGATAGACCAAGAATGGCAAAGGACACTGCACCGACCACGGGAACAGAAGCACGGGTCCAGCTGGCGTGGAGAACACGCGCAAACGCCCTTGAAGCCATACGACCCAACATCGCGACAAAGAGAGGTGCCTGGAGGTAAGAGCAATTCGCCACCCAGGTGCATGGTCAAACGCTTACAAAACCATGTTCCTCCACATCGGCAGGGTGGACCCTTCATTGAACCACGTCGCACCTGGCAGGCTAGAGCCGAGTGGGATCAGGTCAAGGTGGCGCGCTGTGTCAATTGACACACGATTTGGGTGCCTTTTGCAATAATGTCTAGTGCCTATGTGACGGTTTGGAGGCCTCTGTCTTTATGTCCACGGTGCTTGCATACGAGCTCGAGGAGCAGAGGTAGATCTATCATGAGTATGCATCCAGGCTGAGCCGTGCTCTGATATAGCAGTAGGCCCACATTCTTATTGTCTCGAAGTTGTCGGCGCGGCGAGATGGTCTGAGCGCTGCGTACGAGGGGGCCGCAGGCATGTGGAGGTAAGGTCTGCTACGCGTGTGGACAGGCGGCGTAGAGCGGTCGGGTGGGGATTCAAGCACGTTTCGACCACCATGGTGGAATTGGAAGAAGTGCAGGATTCCAATGCACAAATCACCGAAAGGTTTCCACCGGGCATGGTAGCGGTATTTGCCGGTGCCACGAGAGGCATAGGCAAGGCCACTATGCTTGAGTTTGCGAAGCATATGCGCCAGCCGCGTATTTATTTGTTAGCTCGGTCGGAGGACACGACACAGCCTGTGTTGGATGAGCTGCATGAGGTCAATCCTGATGGTGAGTATTACTATGTTGAAGCCGACTTGTCCTTGATCAACATGGTTGATGCTGCATGCCGTCGCGTTCGAGAAAACGAGAAAGCCATCAATGTGCTCTTCATGAGCCAAGGCACACTGGACTTTACGTCGCGTACAAAGGAGGGTCTGCGCACTATGTGGGCGCTTTCGTACTTCTCACGCATGCGCCTCATCAGCAATCTTTTGGATCACTTGCGTCGTGGCGAGAGTCTGCGCCGTGTTGTTTGTGTCATGGCCGGTTCAAGAGAGGGGCCCATTGATCCAAACGATGTGAGTGGACGCAAGGTGCCTATCCGCCAGGCTCGTGGGCATCTAAGCTCGTGCATCACTTTTGGTTTGGAGCACTTTGCCGAAATGGCACCGGAAGTGAGCTTTATACACGATCATCCTGGTTCGGTGCCGACCAAGCCGACCCGTGCCCTACCTCCGGGCATGGCGTCATTTGCTGTCTCGTTATCTATGGCGTCTGGCCGCAAAATCTCGCTTGAAGAAAGTGCGGAGCGTCATCTTTTCTTAACCACGAGCTCGCGCTATCCGCCGATCTCGGTAGAAGACCGACCGCTGGCTCGTGGCGTGCCGCTCTCGGCGGGCCTACGCGTGGCTTTGTCGTCCACAGCCCGTGTGGCTGGTGGTGTCTACACCGTCAACTCAGACTGCGTCAGTGCGGACTACAACACGTTAGAACTGCTGAGGACGATGCGCGAACAAAACATCCCGGCCGCACTATGGGAGTGGACCCAAGAGGAGATAGACCGAGTCGAGGTCATTATACCTGATCCACCCACACCCAAGGAGCAGCCCAAGCCCTTGGCTATGGAGCCTGAGGAAATGCTCTTCCTTCCTCGTCCGATGCCAGACGGCACCTATCCATTACCTGATCCCGTGAGTGCCACGCGCCCGCCTGTTACGACGCCTGAGCCGCCCGAGCCACTTGACCAGCCAGCACCAGAGTTGGTGCAAGACCAGGCAGCGATGTTCCTCCCGCAAGTACGACCTGATGGCACGTACCCTCTGCCCGATCGTGTGAGACCCACTCGTTTGACCACGCCTGAGCCGCCCGAGCCACTGGCGCAGCCACATCCTGAGATGCTGCCAAATGCCCATGCCATGTTCCTTCCAGAGGTGCTACCGGATGGAACGTACCCACTACCGGCAAAGGTACGACCCACGCGTCTTCCGATTCCCAGCCCAGAGCCAGAGCCGGAGCCAGAGCCGGAGCCAGAGCCGGAGCCCAAGCCGGAGCCGGCACCAGAGCGAAGCGCGACGTCGGGGAGCCACGAAGCTGCTCGTGCGTCTCAGGACGAGTCTCGGCGCAGGTCATTCTTGCCCATGTTTGTCAAGCGTCTCCAGCCCAAGCCTTTCCGCCCCTTTAAAAGGCAGGGGCGTACAGATGGCGCGGATGATACGAGTATGGCGGAGACGGTGCCTGAGAGAGTCTCTCAAAGTGCGTCCGAGGCTGTCCCTGAGACAGCAGCGCCTGGCACCTCTAGCCATTCTGTTGTTCCGCTGTCGGCACCTGTACTTCGTCCTGAAGTGAATGAAGCGCAAACTGCGAAGGCAGCAGAGCATGCTCAGCCCAACACGGTCGCCAGCCACCCCGCCACCGCACTAAACCATGCGTCTGCCAGTGGCTTTGAGCCATCTGTGAATGCCACACAAGCGGCGCCTCAGTCGCCCACGGCGCAGGACATTATTCAGTCGTACCAATCATAGTGGCATGCTTCATAGTATCATATACACGCATGATTCATTCAGCCTACGATATTTCGGTATCATCGAACGGATCCTGGTCTTCGAGGATGTGCGTCGTGGGTGGTGGTGCATAAAGCCGTGGTGGTGGCGGCGGTTGCTGCGAAGGCTGCGATGGAGCATGCTCGGGTACGTCAAAAGACTCCATCGCTACCACATCGTTGTTCGTGGAAAGGCCCTGTTCGATGTTTGAGTAAGAGAAAAAGTGTTGTGGCTCTTTCGGGCGCTCGCCTGACAGACCATACCGGCCGCCATAGCCGACATAGGTATCGATAAGAATGTTGAACCACAGAAACAATAAAAATGCCACAGAAAAGTCAATGAGGCCCCACGTCACATAGTCAATGCCCTTGGCATCAGCCCAGCGCATTTCCTCATCTGTAGCGCTCATGAACATGATCCCTCCAGCGACAAGGAGGAAGGGAGGCAGATACTGAAACACGCTCACTGGGAACCATGCACCAGGTACGGTGGGACGATCCACGGTGCCACTTGGAGCATCACGGAGCACGAAGCAAATCTCAATGATGCGGCAGACGCCACCGGCCATGAGTGCATAGCCAAACAAAGCATGGATGTGGGTGGATATAGCTACCGCCTGCTTGTGTCCGCTCATGGCCCAGCCCGTGAGCATGATGATGACCGCGGGTAAGACGGAGCGTTGGCCCTTTCGACTCAGCCAGACGCCTGCAGCACCACCAGCCCACCATACGACGCCCATAAGTGTGTGCTGCAGGTCCTTGTGTGTCCATGGTCCGCCCTGGTGCTCGGTAAAGGTATTGATCATGCCCCATATGAAAATCACCCACGAGTCAAGGTACTCTTGCGCGCAGCCGCGGCGCCGGAGCCACTCGACGGCGCACTTCATCATGATCAGCAGGATGACAGAGTAGGCAGTAAAGGCTGAGCCCATAATGTAGTGCGCGAGGCATTGATTCAAGTGTCCGCCTTCACACCACGACTGCAGTGTCGCGATGCCAAACACCATCTGCGCCCATCCGACGACGGGGAATGCGCGTCCTAGCACCTGTCTCTTATACACATCTCCGAGCCCACGAGACCTCTCTACATCT
>ERZ1031199.75-NODE-75-length-15805-cov-5.557587_pt1 | contig 15805 bp, 10 predicted proteins | sample MGYA00518220_ERZ1031199 | MGnify/ENA primary metagenome ERZ1031199 (study PRJEB33718, sample SAMN03159783) | human skin metagenome | collected 2014-02-25 | study: EMG produced TPA metagenomics assembly of the PRJNA266117 data set (Human skin bacterial metagenome and... | reverse complement strand
AAAGGATTATAGGATCGGCAGCACCTGGCGTTTTGGCAAGTGCAACGTCTATTTTTACCAGAGTAACGAGCTCAGATGGCGTGAAAATGTTTGATATTGACGAAATGATCAGTCGCCTTATTGAGGCCGGCTACACATCGAAGATACCGAAACCTGCCCTCAAAGTGCCTGAAATCATGGCCATTTGTCAAGCAGCCCGGGAGATATTTCTCAGCCAGCCCACACTGATTGAGTTGAGCCCCCCCGTCAAAATTGTGGGCGATACACATGGCCAGTACCAGGACCTCCTGCGACTCTTCGAAATGTGTGGCTTCCCACCAGCAGCCAATTACCTCTTCTTGGGGGACTATGTTGATCGTGGCAAGCAATCGTTAGAGACGATTCTTTTGCTGTTGTGCTATAAGATCAAGTACCCAGAGAACTTTTTTCTCCTTCGAGGCAACCACGAGTGTGCCAATGTAACGCGTGTGTATGGATTTTATGATGAATGCAAGCGCCGACTAAATATCAAAGTCTGGAAGACATTCATTGATGTTTTCAACACTCTTCCCATTGCGGCTATTGTCGCATCCAAAATCTTTTGTGTGCACGGAGGTCTCTCTCCATCCCTTTCCAGCATGAACGACATTCGCAGGATTGAGCGGCCCACGGGGGTGCCTGATTATGGCTTGCTGAATGACTTATTGTGGAGCGATCCCAGTGATACGGCTCTAGATTGGGAAGACAATGAACGCGGCGTCAGTTACTGTTTCGGTAAAGCGGTGATCCAGCAATTCTTGGCACAATATGACTTTGACCTTATATGCCGCGCCCACATGGTTGTCGAGGATGGGTATGAATTCTGGAATGAGCGCACACTAGTTACTGTATTCAGCGCACCAAACTATTGCGGTGAATTCGACAATTTTGGTGCAGTTATGAGTGTATCTGAGGACTTACTTTGTGCATTCGAATTGCTCAAGCCACTTGATGGAGCTGCGCTTAGGAAAGAAATGAACAAAAACAAACGGCGAAGCTTGCTTCAACAACAGCAGCAAGAATTGGGACAACAGGGGTCACCCTCCGTGTCGTCGTTACACGCATAGGATTTGTATAGACGGGTCATGTGTAAGATGTGCATACGTTTGGTAAGCAATATGTGGCCTTACCACCTACCATGTCAGCCTCTCTGCCTGCCGTAGAAGTACACAATTTGCATTACCACTTTGCATCGAGTACTTCTTCGGCACTAGAAGGATGTGATTTGGTGTTGGAACGCGGTGCTCGTTGCCTGTTGATCGGTGCAAATGGTGCTGGTAAGAGCACGCTCCTTCGCCTGCTCGCTGGAAAGCGTCTGTGCGAGGCCAACATTCTTGTGTTCGGACAAGATGTATTTCATTCCCCACCATGTGGTATCACGTTCCTAGGCACTGAATGGGCTATGAATCCAGTCGTGCGAGGTGATATCACTGTAAGTGACTTTCTCGATTCGGTGGGTGGCTTTCGCTTCAGCGAACGACGCGATATGCTGCTAGACCTTCTAGATGTCGATTTGTCCTGGAAAATGCACATGATTAGCGATGGCGAGAGACGACGTGTCCAGCTTTGTATGGGGCTTATGGCGCCCTGGGACTTGCTCCTACTGGATGAAGTGACCGTGGACCTGGACGTGCAGGTCCGCTGCGATCTACTCGACTTTCTGCGCAAGGAAAGTGAGATGCGCGGAGCAACCATTGTATATGCAACGCACATCTTTGATGGCATACACGACTTCCCCACGCATATTGTCCATTTGCAGATGGGCCGTACGACCTCACCTCTACCTCTGCCCTGGCCGTTGCATCTGGACGCAAACACACATCCTGATATCCTCACTTGCCTCCCTACATCCATTAAGGAAACTATTCAATCAAGTACTTCTACCTATTCACCTGCGCTATTGCCGTTGGCACTTGCTTGGCTTCGCGAAGACCGCGTTTTGCGTGAACAGTACGAGCAAAGCCGAGGTGTAAAGCGCGGCCGTATTGTCAGTGGAGAAACTAAGGATGCAAAGAAATTTTTCAGTCAATATGACTACTACTCCAACTATACGAGGTGATGCCAAGGCACCTGAATTGAACGAGGAAACAGACCAAGCTGCAATGGAGTTATTTGTTTTGTGGTCTATAAACTCAAGCCGAAACTCCCACTTTCAGATTTGGCTGAGTGGCGCAACGGTAGCGCGTCTGATTCCAGCATGTGGAATGCAACGCTTCCTCAGTGGAGTCTCCAGAAGGTTATCCGTTCGAATCGGGTCTCGGTCATTCTTTTTTATTTTTATGATTTCACCTTTTCGTCCACCTCGACCACAGCACATCTCTATAGTGTTGAGTTTCAAAGTTTCAGTGTGAATGAGGCGCACACTCGATCAGGCTCACTGAGCATGGTCATAGTGGCAGCTCAAAGGGCTTGGCAAGAGGAGAGTACCACCTAAGAAAAAAAAAGATGTGCTCCACTTTTGCACCCATCGACGTCGTTAGCCCGTTATGGCACCGCACGAGCAACGACAAAGCAAGCACGATGCAGAGGCGCTAAAGCATCAGGCTAATAGCATAGCTCGTGCTACTCGTCTTCCAGTGTCATTGCAGCAGTCGACGCCGGCAGAAACGCTGGGGATGCGACCGCCCAAGTCCTTGACGAAAATCAAGGATAAGAAGCTACGTTCTGAGCTCTCGAAGCAGTATCTGTCTCGCAAGCGTGCTGAATCTCATGCGAGACTAGCAGATGAGTATTTGAATGTGACAGCCCCAGGAGAGGATGCAGGTTTGATCGAGGTGGACGACGAGATGGAGCGCACGGCGCGGGTGACGCAGGCTGATATCAAGGAGCAAGTGGGCGTGGATACGGCGCGCAAGTCGTTTGAGCTCAAGCTAGCAGGCAAGGACAATATTGGACTCGGGCCTTACCGCTGTGACTATACACGCAATGGTCGGCATCTCTTGCTAGGTGGCCGCAAAGGTCACCTAGCCGCCTTTGACTGGCAGAGTGGCAAGCTATCTTGTGAGATTCAGGTGCGTGAAACGGTGCGTGATGTGCGCTGGCTGCATAACCATACATTCTTTGCCGCTGCACAAAAGAAATATACCTATATTTATGACCAGAATGGCCTTGAGATCCATCGCCTCAAGGATCACATTGAGGTGCAGCGCATGGAGTTTTTGCCGTATCATTTTCTGCTCGCTACAATCGGAAAGCCAGGCTATCTCAAGTACCAGGACACATCGACGGGTATGATGGTCGCGTCGCACCGTACAGGTCTTGGATCATGTGCCACCATGGCTCAGAACCCGCTCAACGCTGTTATTCACCTGGGTCATGCGAATGGCACGGTCACACTGTGGACGCCCAATATGTCTACACCGGCTGTGAAGCTTCTTTCGCATCGTGGCCCTGTAACAGGTCTGTCGATTGATTCATACCGCGATGGCCGCGAGATGGTCACAAGTGGTCTAGACGGCGGGATTAAGGTGTGGGACATGCGCATGTTGGGTCGCGGCCCAAGACGCGAATGGGTCAGTCGTCGTGCTGCCAGTGATGTGGCTTACTCCCAGCGTGGCCTGCTGGGTGTGGCATGGGGAGCGCACGTGAGTCTGTACCATACGGAGGCGGAGCTGGGTCATGCGCCGCCTGGTCCTTACATGACGCATGGTCTACCGCAGTGTGCGCCACTGCAGTTGCGCTTTTGCCCCTTTGAGGATGTGCTGGGCGTGGGCCATGCACAAGGCTTTACGAGTCTGCTGGTGCCTGGCGCAGGTGAGCCCAACTTTGACTCGAGCGAGGCCGATCCTTACGAAACCAAGGCTCGCCGCCGTGAGCGTGAAGTGCACAGCCTGTTGGACAAGATCCAGCCGGATATGATCACGCTTGATCCAGATACCATGGGCCAGCTCGATACGCGGGCATCACGAGCACAGGGCGTGGCAGCCGCGCCGGAGCGGTCTGGTGCCGTCCCGCGTGCAGCTGATGGTACACCATATGCTCGTTTGACGCGAATGCAGCGGTTGCAGCTGAGTGGTGAAGCCGCACCGGACGAGCAAGTGCACGACAGTGACGAAGAGCAGGGACCAGTCGTGCCGGCCAAAGGCGCAGCCGCGAAGGAAAAGAATCGCGCACGTGGCCGAAACAGCTCGATGAAGCGCTACCTTCGCAAAAAGCGCCAGAATGTGGTGGACGCTAATACGATCGCACTGCGCGAAAAGTACCAGCACGAAAAGGCACGCCGACGCGAGGAGCATCTCAAGCGCCAGAACCAGTACGAGCCACCGCGCAAGCATGAGCCAAGCGCCCTGGACTTGTTTGCACGGAACCGCGGACCACGTAGCTAGTATGATTTGACAACTACAAAAGATATGTCCACAGCAACACAAAGAGAGCTAGATACAAGATCACCGTCATCGTCACAATCGGACCAGATAGCGGCGCAATCTTGCGCTGAGCATTGCGCAGAGCTTCCAGCTCAGCGTCCGTCAGGTTGATCTGTCCCGCGCGGGCAATGACCTGCTCATAGCCACGCACCGGCGCTTCCATCGCGTCCCACCACGTTCGGTTCGAAGCATACTGTTGCGCACGCTGGCCCATGGTGGCACGTAGAGTGCGATCGCGGATCAAACGCTCGAGCAAAATACTGTACGCCTGAGCACATTGATAAAACGACTGCGAGCCCGGCGTCATCATCGAGGCAAATTCCTTGACAGAGGGGATCGGCGATGGGAGACCAGGCTTGACGGTGTTCGACGCAGCCAACGGCACGGCGCGGCCACTCGAGGCTGACAGCGACTGCGCATCGCTGGGTACCGAGCCTTCTCGCAGCCTTTCGGCCAGCGACGAACGCCGGTTGCGGCTAGGCGGAGGCACATCAGGCATGCTCTGCGAAGAATGCGACGATGTAGCGCGCACCGTGTCTAGGAGCAGACCAGTCGTGCCATGGCACACGAGATCGGAGGTGCCTTCAGCATGCAAGCCAACCACAGGCAGGCCGGAAGCCAGGGCCTCTAGCACAACCTGCCCGAAAGTCTCAGTAAACGATGGAAAACCGAAAATGCTGCTGCTTGCGTACATTGAAGCAAGGCGCTTACCCTTTTGGTGACCCATAAAGGCAGCGTCGAGGCCGTACCGCTGGCAAAGACGCGTAAGCTCAGCACGTGCTGGGCCATCGCCCACGATCACAAGCTTGGCATTCGACTTGACACTGGCTGGCAACAAATGGAAGGCCTCAATCAGCAAACGCACATTTTTTTCCCAGCTGATACGGCCCACAAAAAGCACGACGGCCTTGCTGTCATTGTCCACGCTCGACAATGACGAGGAAGCCGCCGTCGCCGTGCGGGTAAGGACAGGTGGCGGCAGGGCAAAGTTGGTGCCTGGAAGCGGTGGCACATCACACACGCTCTCGTAAGCAGGCGGCGGACTCAGCTCCGATACAGGTAGCGTTTCCGGTGTACGTATAAATGATTCCTCAGCGACCTTGTTCCGCTCGATCGTGGAGACAACCTGATCGTGCAATGTGTTGAGCAGCTCCTGGGATTTAGGCTTACAACCCCAGCCAGTCCTAAGATTTTCGTCGCGCGCTTCAGGCGTAAACATGTCCGTATCGACACCGCGGCCCCAGATCTCGATGTTTTGGATGCCGCGGGACTGGAGCATACGACGAGTGCTCTCACTGGGGCAAAACACCATATCACACTGCGAGTGCAAGTAGCGTGATAGCGACCACATAGCTGGCTCCAGGAAACCAACACCAAAGAGAGATGCATATGTGGGCAGATTCGTGTGGTAAGAAGAGACACGGGGAACGTTAGGAAGGTATCGTTTGCAGAGGGGAATCATTTGAGCACCGAGCCAGATAGGGTCGACAAAGTGTACAACATCCGGACGGAACTGCTGGAGACGACGGATGAAGCGCAGGCGCGCAAAGTTAAGCTTCAGGCCAGGGTACACCAGGATGGGAATGCCAAAGGTGCCGACAACAGGGTGGCCTAGGTACTCCTTCAGGCCCGTATCGGGGCCAAACACGATAGCTTCGTGTCCTTCAGAGTGAAGATGCTCTAGCAGACGTCCAAGTGTACGCGTAACACCATCAATCTTGGGCAAGAAGTTTTCTGTACTCGCGTTAATGGGTGGGGCACAACTTACCTGTCACGATAGCCACGCGCAACTTGCGCCGCTTCCGGTCCATAGGGTATGGGTACGAAACCGCCTCCAAAATTGGATCAGACGTGGCGATCACCATGACAGTATATATGGATATTTAGAATAAGCCGCTCTAGTGGCCACAGGCCCGTGTATGGTGCGACAACCAGCAGGTAGGCGGCCGGCAAAGTCCGTAGCGCTGGATATAGCACGCCACTTTCGTTGGGGTGCACCCACGCACGAACGTGCCAGGGAAAGGCGCATGCTGACTAACATAGTCCACGTGCAAGGACCACGTTGTATGGCCCTCAAAGACCTATTGGAGCCAATCGTTGCTCCAACTTGTTTGGCTGGGCGCTTTCGTGCCCCTCCCTCCAAGTGACGCGTGTCGCGCTGCACGACATGGACTTTACGTCCACGTATAGCTACGCGTCGTGGAACAGCCTAGCCTTCTCACCAGGATCGACGTTTCTGGCTTATGTGGATAGCTCCACTCGCAAAAGTGTGACGGTGCGCGTCGTAGGCACGCTACAAGTTGTCCGTTCCTGGGAACTGGATGAACCGCTAGATTCGTTGGAGTGGTCGTTGGATGGGCTATATCTGCTGGTAAGTGCGTACAGCACATTTCAAGGGGTATCCTATGTGCTCCCGCTCGACCCAGATGCAAGTGTGACTGATAACTCCGACGACGGTCGTGGATGGATCGCACGGATCGAAGCGGCACAGGGCTTAGTGCACGCCACTTGGTTGCCGATTCGACGCATCCCTGCTATTGTGCAATTTTTTCCTTTTCACACTGCCATTATATACTCGCTTGCTGACCAGTCTTGTACGATGCTGCCGAGCACAGCTTTGAATCGCCTGTGCGCACTTCCCTCGGAACACTTTGGTGTGGTGCAGCGTGAAAAAGAGTGTGATCAGGTGTGTCTCTATACCCCACACACTTCAGATGCTCCGTCACTCGAGCAGCCCGTCCAATGGCAGTTGTACCGTGCCGTGCCCACCAATATGTCACATACATCAGGCATAACCTGGAGCCCCGACGGCCAATTTGTGGCCGTTTGGGATCACATTCTCGAATACAAACTATCCGTGTACACGGCACACGGCACACCCCAAGTGGTTCTCACGATCCAAGACGACGACGTGCCAAGTACTCATGTACCGATCTCGGCTGCCGAATGCCGCTCGGCTTTGACTCCTCAAGAGACTGGGCGCGCACGTCGCGTATCACTGCGCGCATCACGTACTCCATCGCGTCGCTTATCGAGCGTCACAACGCGGCGCTTAAGTCATGCGTTGGGCGTGCGCATAGTGGCATGGCACCCATCATCTGAATTCCTTGCCGTCGGTGGTTACGATGATCACGTCCATGTTCTGAGCCTGAGTGACTGGTCCCTTTCATACTCTTTGGATGTCAGTGTGACGGCCCTGGGCTGCATGGAGAGTCTACCGCACATATGGGTCGAGCCGTATCGGTGGTTTGATGCTACAGGAGGCCGAGGCATTGTGCCGATGGAAGTATCAGCGGCTGCAGACGTCCCGACACTTCTGAATACGCAAACCTTGCAAACAGGTACCAACTGGATCGCATGGAATAACGATGGCAGTGTGCTAGCCTGTCGAAACGAAGGTATGCCGACGGCCGTGCTTTTGTATGAATTCTTCGGTCTCCATGAGCGCAGCGTCGACGCCCATCTGCGACTTTTAGGCATTATTGTGCTTTCTTCACCTGTGCGAGATGTCGTTTGGCGACCTGAGCATGCTTGCAGTTTGGTCCTTGTGACTGGTCAGAGCTCTGTATATTGTTGGTCGATGAATGACACACAGTGTTGTGAGGCTGTGGCCATTCCCAACGACAAATTCCAAGCGTCGCATATCACATGTTCTCCCGATGGAAAAACGTTACTCTTGGCTGACACGCATAGCTTCTGCTGCGTCGTGACAGCAACGGAAGACGCAGGGCCGAGCGGTGAAGCCGCCTCATAGGTTGCTTGTGTACACAGATATACCCAAAGCTACCGTAGCGTCGGCATAATTGGGCGCGTGGTGGAGTGGTTACCACGTCCGCTTTGCATCCTGACTGATAGCGGTAGGTCGCGGGTTCAAATCCCGTCGTGTCCACTTTTTGCCATTGATTTTTGCACATTGCGTACCAAAGCTTCTTTTTTTTCTCGCTTTCGACATGTACGCCGATAAGGAAGAAGCATTGCGCCGAACGCTAGCGTCAGGACCTATGACGCCAGAAGAGCGTGAGAAACAGCTGCAAGAAGAGCTGCGTCGAAGAGCCGCTGATTCGCGGCGCGATACGCATCATCAATCGCACGACATGCGACGAGCGTCGCGAAGGCGTGGAGAGGAAGTTGAGGACCGGTACATGTCACAAGCTCCGCGTGATAGTGGCGATGGACGTTGGCGTGAGGAAGCATCATATCGGCATCAGAGATCAGGTGGACGGAGACCGCACCATGGCGACGACGCACGTATGCGACGCCGAAGTCGAAGTCCGGTTGGCCGCGGATCGCGGGCGGTGCCGTTTGGTGCTGAATACGAGACCAAGTCGGTGTTTTGCAGTGAGCTGGACTCGCGTGTAGGACAGCGTGACTTGGGTGAGTTTTTTGAGGACAACTTGGGTCCCCATTCGGTTGTGGATGTGCGACTTGAAGTCGAGGTAAAAACGGGTGCATCACGAGGAATCGGCTATGTCGAACTCAGCGATGCAGCACTCGTGCCTCGAGCTTTAGAGCTGAGCGGGAAGCGGATGTTTGGATGGCCGATTCTTGTGCAGAATGCAGATGCGGCGCGCAAAAACCCAGTTGTCGGCATGTACGAGCCACCACGGGCGTCGGTATCGACGACAAGTGTGCCGCCGCCCGCCGCTGTGCCATCGAATACGGATGCGCGGCTATATGTTGGCAATCTACACTTTGATATTGCGGCACCGCATGTGCGTGCGGTGTTCGAGCCGTTTGGGCCATTGGACGATGTCGAGGTGTATTACCATCCTGTGACGGGTAAGAGCAAGGGCTTCGCTTTTGTGCAGTTTCAAGAGGTACATGATGCGCAGCAGGCTATGGAGCAGCTTAATGGCATGGACCTTGCAGGCCGTGCGATGCGCGTCGGACCGGTGAATGCGCGTGGATCTGACAGGCGCGACGTAGGTCCATCGCATGAGGCGGCACCAACGGCCGTTCTGTTGCGGCATATGTTTGATCCGCGAGAAGAGACGGAGCCGCAATGGCACGTGGATTTATCTGAGGACGTGCGACTCGAATGCACTCGGCATGGACATGTCGATTCCGTCTTTGTCGATAAGGACAGTCACAATGGCGAGGTGTACGTATGTTTTCATCGTCCCGAAGAGGCGCAGAGTGCATGCGCAAGTCTTCAAGGCCGCTTTTTCGGTGGCAAGTTGGTAGAGGCGAAGCTGATCCCAGCTTCGCTCGCTCAGGCCAAATATGCCTCCACGTGATAGAAAATGGCACCTTTTTTTTCCTTGGCATGCGTCGATGGTCGAGGCAGAGCAAGGCGCGCGTCGCGTGTGGGTATGTGACGTCGATGGGTGTGGCAAGACGTACGTCAAGCAAGCACGGCTACTCGAGCATCAGCGTGTGCACACCGGCGAGCGGCCATTTGTGTGCGAGCACTGCGGTGCATCGTACATGCGTTCCACGCATCTTGCCGCGCATATGCGCACTCACATGGACGAGTCCATGAAGCCGTTAGCATGCTCGCACGAGGGGTGCACGAAACGATTTTGGACGCAGCAGCATTTGCGGCGACACGTGTTATCGTGTCATGCGATGGAAACTGGGGCACACTCAATGCGTATGCTGGACGCTCAAGCCGCGCTGGGCGAGGCGGGCGTCGCGGGGCTCTACCATTGCGACAGTCCCGGCTGTGACCTTGTCTTTTCGAAGCGCAAGCACCTGTATCAGCACAGGCGCGAGGCGCACGCTGACCCATCGTGTAGCCATGCTCCCTTTGTGTGTGACGTGTGTCACAAGCACTTTCTTACCAACGCCAAGCGGCGACACCACATGCGGATCCACGAAGAGGGGCGCTACCAGTGCATTCTCCCTCACGCTGTAGCGCCGCTTCCCCCTGAGCATCCGCCCCATACCGATACAGGCGTCAGCTGGTCGTTTACGACATGGACGCATCTTCAGCGGCATATGCGGCTGTGTCATCCCCCCACATGCCCTGTCTGTGGCCGTGCGTTTGCCAATCGTGAAAAGATGCGTCGCCATCAGCACACGCACACACTGCGTGAGCCGCTTCTTTGCCCATGGAATGGCTGTGACAAGGCATTTCAGCGCGCGTCGTCACTCCGTGTGCACATATCTCGAGTGCATCACGGCGAGCGCCCATTTGTGTGCAAGGTGTGTGGGCAGTCGTTTGGCTACAAGCATCTCCTTCAGCGGCACGAACACACACACACGAAATGCGAGCCTCATCAGGACACGTCGCATGTCGGACAACTGAAGCGAAAACGAGCGCGTGTCTTGCCATGCCCATGGGACAAGGTGGGCTCGGAGTCGTGTCCCAAGAAGTTTGCGAGGCTGTACGATGTGCGGCGGCATCTAGCGAGTGTCCACGGTCTATCGCTGAGTGATGCTGAACTATGTACATTGATGCCTGAGGAGCCTCACGCAATGAAAAGACCGCGTGTCATGTAATTATACGTAGTGATGATGTAAATGTCTCTCCAGCAGGCGCTGCTCGGCACGCAGAAAGTCTAGGCGACATGCCACGAATGCGAGCTCCCACTGCGTCGCACGGAGCGAGCGCAGCGCGGTGTGCATTGCGTGCTCGATGTAATCGCGCATCGACTTGCGCAGCGGTGTCAACATACCTAGGTGGTGAGCATACCGACGGCTCTCTTCCTCGGCATGCACGAGCGCCTTGTGGCGTACGCACAGCGTCGTAACATATTGCCGAGTGGTCAGCATCCTTTGAGCACGCATGAGGTACACATTACCAGCCATTGGCTCTGCCATGGAGGGCGCCACGAACTGGCATGCCAGCGTCAGTCCCACGGGTATGCACAGCGATTCGTCTGATGGATCCTGGCACATCGCCAGGCTCGCCGCGTAGTTCAGGTGATCGAGCCATGCATCACGCTGATCACCGGCATCCAACATAAGCCACCGCTGCTGAATGCGCAGACGCAGAAGATGTGGCATCAATGCATCCTGGACACAGAGCGCATCAGACAAGGGCTGCACTTGCTCAAGACGCAGGGTCGTATCTGGCATGTCTTTACACCAAAATAGCGCTGAACTCGTTACCATGATTATCCATGACCGCCAACGGCCATTCGTGACATCATCTTGCTCATCCTCACTGACGCGGCACAGCCGTACCGCGCCGCTCAGCAAGCACTGCACACGGTACTGCGCGGCTTGTCGCTTGCGCCAGCGCGAAGGGACCGTGACCAACATTGTCTGCGCCTTGAGCTTGGCATGCTGAACATCTTGCGCTGTCCACGACCGAGATGCATACTGCAGTGGAAGCATCAATCGCTGTTGACTCTGCAGATTCAGCACCTGCCCTGACATGATCAGTTTGTACAGTGCATAGCGCTCGCGATCTGCAGCACGACGGCTATCCGTACTCAGACGCCCGCGCATAAACATAAACTCAACGAGGCTCGTATTATCGTACAGACATTCGAGCACGACGGCTGGCATCTTGCTGGGGCTTGCCAGTGACACGAATGCCGACTGGCTCAGTCGAGGCCGAGCGTGCTGGGCATGAAGGTCAGTGTGAAGAAGCAGCAGGGCAAAAGAAAGAAAATATGTAGTATCTGTATTCGTCGTATCTGGATTGCATGCCGCGTACCGCCGCGCAAAAGCCATGAGAATTCGATCGATCTGCTGCGACTCGGTTGGTAGGTGCTCGAGCGCCAAAAAGTAGCGCAGCGCAATATCGATCGGGTATCTTTGGAAATGGAAGCGCAACATGTACGCATCAAGTGCCTTGCATAAGAATGGCGTCGAGTGCAGACTGAGGAGTCGCGCTGTGGTGCCGCATAAGGCTGGTGCACCTTTGGTATATTGATACAGACGCCGGCTGAAAATGTCGGGCGTCTCATTCAATCTGGGTTGTATGGACATATCATGCGTGAGGATCGGAGGACGCGCGACTTGTTCCGTCATGAGAGGATCTAGCAGCCATGTATCGTTCTGCACCGCATCATCCCTCATCGACTGTGTCGCCGCCGTATCCCCTGCCCAGGTTTCTACGGCCTCTCGACGCGTCATCGCATCACGTGCGACGCACGTACCAAGTAAGTCTACCCGCTACCAAGTGCCTCGCATCGACTTGCGGGGCCGTTCGTTGGGCGATGTGGCGCAGGGAGAGAGGATCCCGTCCTCACTGCCATCGCGCGTCGTCCACATCGGTGAGTAAGCCCCATCACCTGTTTGTTAGTATGCACACCTAGATCGCTCAAGACACGAACGCACTTGCTTCCCATAGTGTATATGCCGTTTCATCATCGGGTGATTCATGCACGGCATCAATAACCCACATTGGTGCACCCGACTTGCGGTTCAGCAGCTGCTCGCCCAGCCAGTCCATATAGTCGTCATCATCTTGCAAGATTAGGTCTTCTTCGTCCTCTTCCTCTTCGTCCTCTTCCTCTTCATCCTCTTCCTCCTCTTCTTTGTCGTTGTCTTCATCTTCCTCAGCATATCCTACAGCCGTGATGTAGCCACCAGGAAGGACATGATACGTAGTGTGCTCTTCCGACAAGTCCCAATCACGGAGTTGCGGTAGCAGGTATGTCTCGCCACGCTGACGGTAAGGAGTGAATCGGCGCGGGTGCTGAGCACGAAACGCTTGGAGACTTGAAGAAGATGGGCGACTTAGCAGGAGCTGCCCAAGCGACAGCAAACTGTCATCCACCTCTTGACCAGATACGGCCAGCATCCGCTGACCCATGGCTGTGGCAAATACATCATCCTCAAGTAGCGCATCCAGCTGGTCCTCTTGCGCGGTATCCAACAAGTACAAGAGGGAACTAGGATCATCACTTTCCAAAATAGACGATGGCGCGACTGACAGCATCGAACTGTCTGTGTCGCCTACCTCTTCAATCACAACGGTGACCATGGAGACCAAAGACAACGTGGAGGTCCATTACTTTTTTCCACTCCCATGCCACCGGTCTTGTGGGTGTCGTTTCCAGGCGCGCCGTATACGCACCAATGTGCAAGACGCGCGGCTGAGAAACTACTGAGACCAGCCGGATGGGAGATTCGGGATACCACGTCGGAAAAACGTCCCGACACGTTCAAGCTGCCGGATGGAGCGGACGTATACTTGGCTGGCTACGACGTACTGCCGTTCGAGTCGCTTCTAGGCTCTCAGGCGCTGTGTAGTAGCTATGTCATACGTAAAGCACTTATTCGAAAGCATCATTTGGCACATGTTCTTCATGCTTTTAGCGTCAAGAACCCGACGCGGCCTGTGCCTGCTCCGCGCACGTGGACCTTGGATCTCCAATTTGCCGACGAGTTGGATGAGCTTCTGTCTGATGACCTCTATGACGTGCGGGAGGCGCTCGAGCGCAATGATCCCGCGTGTCCCACCTCGTGGTTTATTCTCAAGCCGGGTATGGCGGATCAGGGCAATGGGATCCGCCTATTTTCATCCGTGGAGCAACTCGAGCACATTTTTCAGGCATTTGAAGACGACGACGACGACGACAACGAAGAGGCAGGCATCACTAGTCAGCTGCGCCATTTTGTCATACAAGACTATATATCCGCGCCGCTGCTGGTTGCGCCGGACCACACCGCGCGCAAGTTCCATCTACGCGTCTACGTCATTTGCGTCGGCGGCCTGCACGTCTACATGCACGACGACATGCTGGCGCTCTTTTCTGATACTGAGTACGCACCGCCCACAGGCGAAATGCAAGATTTACGAGGACACCTAACAAATACATGCTATCAAAACGGTACAGAAAAAGAAAATGTATATCTCTGGCGCGATTTAGTAGGCCAACCGGCGTGCCTTGCATCTGAGCGCTTTACTCTCACCCAAGCACATATTGATGCCGTGCGCCTAAGCGCGGCTGCGACCATCGGGGCGATCTTTGAGGCTGTCGGGCGCGAGGCTTCGTTTCACTGGCAAATGTGGCCGAATGCCTTTGAGATCTTTGGCGTCGACTTGTTGGTGGGACACGACGCTAGTAAGCCCCATGCCCTCTGTACATGGCTTTTAGAAATTAATGCGGTATGTACCACACCACTAATGCCAGCAACCGGACTTTGCACAGTGCGGTGAAGAATTAGAGCGTGTCGTGGAGCATGTATTTCAGCGTGCGCTGCAGCTTCGTTTGGAGCCCGCCGTATGGTCCGTCGGAGAAAGTCGAGATCGCTGTACATGCTGCTTCAGCGAACCACTCATAAAAGATCTTTAGCGCACGTCATGAGCGGCAATAGCATGCGTAGCCAGTGGACTTGGATGCACAGGCGCATTGGTGATGTGGTGAGGTAGTCGAGTTGCCTCCGTCGTCAGAGGCATGGGCGAACTGTTGCGCGACGATGCACGACGATGACGTGAGCCGCTCCTAAACGACTTTTCTTCTGTGTCACCGTTCACAGAGCTGCCCGCCTCGCTGGGAGAGCTGCTCGCGTAGGGGCTTGAGCTCCTGCGTCGCTTGGTCAGGTTCTTGACTCCTAGGTGTTCGAGCTCAGCATTAGCTGCCTTTTTCCGAACTTGCTCGCGCTTCTTTGTCATTTTAGCGCGTTCCTCCGCTTCCTCGGCCTTCGCGAGAGCCGTACCGGGCGCACCAGGGTACCGATCGTTGACGAGAGCATACACCTCGGTGCGAGATCCGCCATCCACGTTGCTCATAGATGCGCTCCACGGAGTATTTTGTACCACCATTTCGGTGCTCGACTGAGCATTTGGCTCGCACTTGATGGCACGCGAGGCCTGAAACTTGCGGGGACTGCGCGCTACCGACGTCATAGCGTGAGAGAACCTCGCTTACCACAAAACCGGTATGGTCCGTGCATACACAGTCACGTGATCACCGCAGCATGAGACCCAGAGGCGAGCAGCGCTGACAGCGCCGGTTTCCTTACAATGTCATCATCGTCCTGGCCTTAGAGTCACTCGCTCCTTGTGCACGACACACACCCCTGGGGATCGCGGGCGCTCGTCGGGACGAAGAGTGTGTGCTGCACGGCCCATTGCGACTTGCGCACTGGCACGTCGCGCTGGCCCTGTTAGCCGAGATATATATAGTTATTCTACTTGTGCTAGAATGCGTTCGAGTTCCCTGTCGGCTTGATCACGTGGCGTGCGGTGGATGTGGGTAGTGCGTAGGAACGCAAACGGGTTGACAGGTGGGGCGGCGGGCGTCGCTGCGTCAGGTACGTGTTCGTGCATGGCCCATGCCTTCCACTCGTCGACGTTTTTGCGGTACACACCGAGTCGGAGGCGGCGCACAAAGAACCGGCCGTACGTCGACGCAAGCAAGCGCTTTTCGTGCCCGATCACGAGCTGAGCCATCTTTTCCTTGGTGAATCCGTCGGCGCCGAGCCATAGGGCATCTGCGACGCGACTGCCCCATGCATCGTCGCACAAATCGATCAGCATGGGCATGACAGCGCGGATGAGCATGCGCCGCTGTGCA
>ERZ1031199.72-NODE-72-length-15845-cov-5.189867_pt1 | contig 15845 bp, 11 predicted proteins | sample MGYA00518220_ERZ1031199 | MGnify/ENA primary metagenome ERZ1031199 (study PRJEB33718, sample SAMN03159783) | human skin metagenome | collected 2014-02-25 | study: EMG produced TPA metagenomics assembly of the PRJNA266117 data set (Human skin bacterial metagenome and... | reverse complement strand
GATGTAGAGAGGTCTCGTGGGCTCGGAGATGTGTATAAGAGACAGATACACGTACCACCGCCTGAATTCAACTTGAGTTCATCTTCAGTAAACACACGGTATCCTTCCTCGGTGCGTTTGCCTGGGTCAGCTTATTATGGTACGCACGATCTTTTCCACGAGAGTCCGCGAAAGCCACATCAGCGTCATCCTTAGGTGGTGGTGGCTTCCGAGCCGATTTGCTTTGGTGCTTGGCTGTGGTGTCATCATGCACAATCACTGGTACGGCGGCCTTCGAAGAGCTGGGTATGTGGGACGTAGAAGATGGGGACGTAGAGGAAGAGGATGCTTTCTCCCGGGCGAGAGCCTCAGATGCGTCCGACGATGTGGTCGTGCGACTCTTGGACTTTTTCTTGGGTTTCGAGGACGATGACTTCGTAGCGGTGTTTTCACCTGAATCATGTCTCCGCTTCTTTGACATGCTCGGTGGCGCACCACCCTGGATGGATGAGAAAATGTCATCCAATTCACTCATGTTGCACTGAACGGAGGAGGAACGGAGGTCTGACCGGCTGTTGGAGGCGTGTTTCGCGTGTGGAGGAAGGAGAGAGCTCCTTACCTTCCTCCTTTGAGCTAGGCGTCGACCATGAACCTACATGGCATAGCTGCGGCTGTGCAATCCATCCGACGGCCAGGCTTGCTCATACCGCATCTACATGTTGCTTCCATGAGGCATCTTGATTGGCATCGTATATATGCCTCTGGTGTTCGATATATCGTGTTCGACAAGGACAATTGTCTCACGGCTCCGCATCATGATCAACTGGCGGAGCCGCTCCAAACGACGTGGAAAGAATGTCGTCGTGTATTTGGATCAGAAAATCTATTGCTTGTCAGCAATTCAGCAGGATCTAACTCTGATCCGCAGGCTCTAGCTGCGGAAACGGTATCGTCAAACCTGGGCATCCCTGTGCTGTGTCACGCTGCGAAAAAGCCGAGTTCTCAATGTGCGCGCCAAGTCGTGGAACATTTCTTGTCGCTCGCATTCCGTCGTGCGGAATCATCATCTACATCCCCTCTGCATATTCTGGTGATTGGCGATCGCATCACTACAGATATGGTGTTCGCTCAGCGGATAGCTCGGTGTCTGACAAAGATTGAGTCCGATGGACGACACACACAGTGCACTAGTATTCTCACAAAGCAGCTATGGGGGCGAGAGGGGCTCGGTACGCGGTGTCTGCGTCTGATTGAATCAAGTGTTCTCCAGCAGCTTGTGCGCGCGGGAATTCCGCCAGGTGGATCATGGCTTCAACGTGGCTACCACATACCACCCGAGCTGAAGACATGGGTTGCGCCTGCGGTGGAAGCCCCCTCTTTGGCTTCCGCGCCGACAATCACGACGCCCGAGCCGCGTATGCGGACACGCCTAAAGAGTGCATGGCAGGCCATGGTCTCTGAGTTCTTTGGCAGTGTCAAGCACGTCCAGCAGCTCGCTTGGTCTGCCTTGACGGCGACGCCGACCAAAGAATGGCGCTCTTCATGGCGCATGCCCTCCTCATCCAAGCATTTGGTCTCGCGCTCGAGGGCACGACACATGTCTACGTGCCGCATCGTACGGGCTGTGCATGAAAAGCCAGTGTCGCGTCGACCGATGCCGTCTGTGCCGGAAAAACAGTCTCCGCCGTGGAGTCTATTCGGTATTTCGTGGATGCGATGGGCTTTGGCTGTAGCAGCCCTTATTCTGCTGCCACTCGGATTTATGGGCGGCATGAAATTGAATGAGCTAGTGGATACGTGGCGGTCCGGCGATCTATCTCATGAAGGAGAACGCTCGCTGCCTCCGGAGCCCCAGGTGCAAGAGGAGGTCGACCGAGCTGTGGAATCAGAGTCACAGCTTCAGCAGCGCAAGAAGATTACGAGTCTGGAATTAGAGCATTACCACTTGCGTCGTGAACGGGAGCGTATCACAGAAAAGCTCTCGCATTTGGACGAGCGCCAGAAAGCACATAGCGAACAACTATGACCTATATTAGCGATCTCTACATTCACCCAAATACCGCGCACGGTTGCATTACGTCGAACAGGATCAAGTGCGCTGCATCGAGCGCCATGAAAATGAATGTGTCATGATGGGACAGCCCAAAATCAGACAGTGGCTGGGCCGAGTCTTATTCATGAGAAAGCACTTCAGCCTCATACAGCTCATTCTGCTTCTCCGTCTCGCTAATCGCATCGTCGTACGTCGTGTCAGTCGACATATGCAAGGGGTTCTTTTCAGGCAGCTCGTCACTGACGACGTTGTGGGAGCGGGGCAAGACCCAGTCACGAACAAACAGGGTCATGATAATAAGGGCGGCCGACACGCCAATGGCAAAGTACAAGACATGCTTCGCCGCCTCATTGTAGGCGGTGCCCACCTGGGCCTTGAGGAGGGGGTGACTGTCCAGCTGAGGTCCAGATGTAAGGGCAGCAAATGGTCCCAGCGTGGCCACTGTAGAACGATCTTGCGGAGAGACTAGGGTGGCATACTTGTCCAGAGCCGCAGGGAAATGAGCATCGAGAAGAGCTGTGTAGACAGCAAGACCCACACTGCTTCCCAGAGAAAATAGCGTCAAGTACACACCCGTGACCATAGCCACGTCTTGGTGGCGCACGGTGATCTGAGACAAAAGAGTGGTCACTTCGCCCAGGAAGGCACCACCAATCCCCTGGACCAGCTGGGCCCACACAGCCTGAGGCATCGTGGTATCATTGTCGCGGTAGCGAATTTGTAGGCCGAAACCAATCGTGCGAATACAAGCACCAGCCACGAGGAACCACTTGAATCGGCGCGTGAACAGAATAATGATACCAGCCACGACACCAAACAGCGTCAGAGCAAGGTTGTCTGAGTTTGTGAAGTAGTTGGCCAAGTCAAGGTCCGTCGACTTGTAGCCATGCGAGATGAACACCCAGTTATAAGCCACCTGGAAGCCCGCCTGAAACACCATGTTGTCAAAGAAGCCGACCATAAATGCAATCAATACATCCGTGTTCATCCACGAATAACGAATAAAGGGGCGAGGTGCGACGAACCACTCCCAGAGCGGAAGAAGAAAGATAAGAATCACGGGACCAACGACAAAGCATCCAATCACCCATGGCGAGGACCACGTCGATTCCAGGATGCTGGGTGTGCTGGCACGGATCAGAGCCGTCACAATCATCGCGAATCCACCCACCAGCAAAAGCAAGCCGACAAGGTCCAGATCCAAGATAAACTCCCAAATGGCCCGACCCAGGCCGTGATTCAAGTACGGGTGACGAGGCACCAGGTTTTTCCGGCGCGCTTTGATCTCAAGGTAGATCAACATGCACAACAGAGGAGTCATAACCACGGGCACAAGAATACAGAACATGCCAGGCACCCAGCGCCACTGGAGGGCCAGGCCCTTCATGATCTTGGCACCCACAGCGAAAGTGATGAAGATGGGGAACGTGACGAAACCATAACCCAGCACACGGAAACGGGCCGACAGCAGATCAGCAAGAACAATCCAAATGACCATTTGAATACCAGAGTTTCCGATACCATAAAACACCGCACCAGCCACGTAGTCATCCCCTTTCTGTGACGACGCCATAATAATAAAACCCAGCGTGTAACAAAGCATCGTCACGCCCGTGGCTGTAGATCGACCGAAAATGTCGGCCAGCTTGGCGATGAACAGCTTCGAAATGGCCACGAAAAGCATTTGGGCCGTGTAAGCAGATGCATATGATTCAGAAGCTTTCGTCGTATCACTCTCCAATTTGCTAGTGGCCGTGTACGCCAGCGATTGCGCGGTTTGGTTGTCAAGCGCATAAATAAAGTAGGCGACCCAGACCACGGCCAAGATCATGTACCATGTGTATCCGGACACCGCATACGTGGCCTCGGCAATAGCCACGCCAACTTGCTTGGCATCGACTTCCTTCAGATCAGCGTGTCCTGGTTCCACTTCACTCTCTGGAGCCAATTTCGCGACGGGCTTGTCCATGCCCTCATCCTGACTTACTTCAAACTCAGGGTAATACTTGCGCCATAGATGGCTAAAAAAGTTTCCTATGCGATCCATGGGCGCGTAGGCAGCGGATCATAGAAGGATCCAACTTGAGCTTGTGCAACGCGCGTGATTTTGCCTAAATCAGATAGGAACCGAGACCCTCGAAGCCAATAGGGTTTAGTCAGAAAGGCGCATTATCACGCATATATCGATCCCTCAGGTGGGCCACCGTTTAGGGTACAGTCCATGTCGCATTCGGCTCCTCTGCCGATTCGAGGGTGGTTAATCTTATTTGAAAATCGTTCGTGCCAAAGCATGGTGGAAATGCTAAGCATCACGAGTGAGGGCTATAGATTATATCATGAAATGACCAACCTATGACGAAAACGTACAAGTTTTACCGGGCCTGTGATGTAGAGGCTTGGCAGAAATGCGATGTTCCATGAGGAACTACGTGTTGAATACGTTGATATGCGTGCTGTTTTTATAATACTCTCGTCTTGTTATTCTAACTTAAAATCGTCGTAAGAAAGGCATCGTCAGACGTTGCCAATGCCACTCATAGCGATATGCATGAGCAAATCCGATGTGTACACAAAGCGAATGCTTTTTTCGATGAAGGCTCTAAGACACCTAAGCAGTACGTGCCTACGTGCTCCTCGTTGTCTGGTGATTTATGTACAGCTACCAATAACATCTCATATCATGATCGAGATCGGACGCCAGCGGTTGCCAAGACTGGCTGAGTGGAGCTTGGCAGGATATATACCGTGCCACGTGATAGGGACAACAAGGGCCGATGAGTTGCCTGTGACTTGCTATGCTTGGAGCGCATGTTCGGTGTCGTGCATTAAGGTCCCCTTTTCAGAACAGGTGTAGCAGCACGTTGACCGCAACCATGTCGGTACCACCTTTAGTGGTACTTGATTTGAACGGCACTCTTCTTTACCGCAAGAAAAACAATCAAGGCCGGACTATCCCAAATGGCAAGATTACGACGCGACCGTACTTGCAATGTTTTCTAGAGTATTGTTTGGGCCCATACTATCAAGAAAAGCATAAGAAACTGAGTAAAATTTGGCCGGTAAAGAATCGCACTTCCGTGGACAAAAACGCTGCACCACATGGATCGCAATTTTGGTTGGATGCCCCTGGGGACGCGGTGTGGTGCCCACCACGCACAAGAGTGTGCCTCATGATATGGTCGAGTGCCTCAGAGGAGAATGTGAATAAGATGACGGGTCTGGTGGCTCCGTTTCAAATTGGGCGTGCATTGTTCCAACGGGTTTGGGCTCGTCCCACCCTTGTCACGAGCAGCCAGCTGGCCACCAAAGTATCCACTGTAAAAGATTTGTCGATCGTCTGGGATGAGCTGAATCGCTGGGATTCATATATGCAAGACTCTGAGGCACGGAGCCGTCGTCCTAGATTCAGGTCCCGTGCATTAGCAGGGACTCGATTGTTCTATTATGAGAAGAAGCAAGAAAAGTCAAAAGCTTGGAAACATGTACATACGAACCACCATGATATGCCACATAATATGCTTTACAAGGAAGCTATGCAGCGAAATTTGAGTGGTATGTTGGACTCATATTATGGACCTTTGTTGCATGAGCCGTTTGGACCCAAAAACACGATTCTGCTGGATGATAGTGTTGGCAAAGCTCGATGTCAGCCAAACAACCACATATGCATTCCGGAGTTCGATGCTCAAAGTGCGTCGACATATACCAGTTATCTTGAACACGGCTCACCTCCTGAGATGGTAGACGGGCTGGACGATTTCCTTTTGCAATTCATTGGTGTTCTAGACGTGCTTTCTGACGTCGAGAACGTAGAGCAATGGATTCTCGACGGGAATGCCGCTACGTTTTCAAGATACCAAACGCCAGAGGAGCGCTCAGAATGGGTTGAGCGTGGGATTCAGGCACTCGCGGCTCGTAGTATATGCGTAGAACCATGACATGGTGCATGAAACAACGTAGAAAAGACATGCACGAAAGCGATGCATGGAATAATGCGTCGGCCAAAAAATCAAAAGAACTCCCAACGTGGGGCTCGAACCCACGACATTCAGATAACTCTTCGTAATCGAAGAGACTCTAGTAAGAGTCTGACGCTCTACCGACTGAGCTAGCCGGGATAAGTTCTGGCATAACCTGAAGCAGATGCCTACTATATGGTAAATCATTCTCGTGTCCGCGCCTGCAATCGCCGTTTGCCGTACGGTTATGTGGCCCTTGGCGGCGTGGTCTGAGAAAGTGTGGAATTATGCACCTAGAGACACTGTCACGTAAGTGGCTTACCGCATACGTACTTAAGCTGGCCAAGAAGGTCAAGATGAGGCGCTGACGGATTTCCACGATGTCTTCTGGCACAAGGAAAATCAGGGCACCCAATTTGCGCGCAATACTGATGGCCAATTTGGCATTGAGCCGGCATTCTTCTTCGGTACCGCCCTTTGTGACGATGGAGTAGTCGACGATACCTGGGCGCAGTGTATCGAGCAAGTCAAGAAGGAATTGGGCATTCTTGAGAGAGGGATCACGAAGAGAGCGGAGCTGCCGTGTCGATTTGCCCGCCGAATGTACACGATCATTGGCCCATTGTAGAATTTCTTGGTCTGATACTGCGTTGCCGCTCTTGGAGAGACCTTGAAGCGTCGTGGTGACGTTAGCACGCATCACTTGCCAGACAAGGCCAAGCGTGAGCGTCTTGGCACCATCTGTGATGTCTGCACCCTGAATGCCGACAATGTGCATATGGTGTGCCTTGGCGAGTTCGATGACATAATTGGTATTTTCGACCATTTTGAAGCGGGACAGGGGAGTGTGGTCTTTCGCACGAGACACGCGTTTCCAAGCGACAGACCCAGGATGCACCTTGTCAAAAGACTGGAGCAGAATATTTCCATCTTTCAAGTCCTCGAACAAGTTGAATACACCAGGCTGCACGTCGAGGCTGTTGAGCCACAGAGTGAATACGCGCGCTTCACGCTCGCCCTCGGCATCAAACTCTTCGACGGGTGGCGCGTCTTGCAGGGGCTCGAGACTGGGCCACGTGTTGAACAGGTGAGCGACAAAGGCGAGATTTAATTTGGGGTTTCCGGCCAGCATGGAGCCAGGTGTGAGGTACTTGCGGCAGCCGATGGCATCGGCACGCTGGAGGATCATTTCGGCGCGCGCCAGTAGATCCTGTTGCTGAAGGGGGGCGCGATCGCACTGGTCAGGTTTGATTTGGGAGAGAAGTATGGTGTAGTTTTCGCCATCCGAGACGTCTTTGGAAAAGTTGGAGACGCGCCTGTGCCAGTGGGCCGCCTTGAGGTGATAGTTGAACCAGCGGAGCAGGATTTGGTCAGGAGGGAGTTTGAGGAAGTCCTCGTGCGTTTCGCCCTCCTCGAGCAGACGGTAGAGTTCTGGGTGGTGCTTCAGATCGATCGAGTTCAGTAGTCCGCGACGCACAATCTGCCAAATCAGACCGAGAATCAGATGCTCACGGCCGTCGGTAATGTCTTGTGCGCCGATGTTGACGACGCTGCACCCGATGGCCTTGGCAGACTGAATGACGATGTTGTTGTTTTCTGTCATTTGGAAGGCATTCGGGCCTTTGCCTGCCCTGCCGAGGTTGAGGACACGTTCGTCGATGGTATCTGGCACAGCGGCGTTGATGAGTTTGCAAAGGAGGAGGCCGTCGCGGCATTCGTCAAAGACTTGGAATGTGTCTGTTGGAATGGGGAGACGTGATCCAATATGAGCATCGTGACGTAATGTCGTGTTGATGTGCCGTGTGAATTCGTTGCGCTCGTCCTCGTTGATGGTATGTTGTGTGGATGCATTGCTTCCTTTCACCATGACCTTGCCTTTGGAGACGACGCCTGCTTGTGAGTTGCTGCCTGTGCGCAGGCGCGACACAAGATCCACATAGTCTTCCAGCTCAACGCGCCCACTGGCATCCAGGTCGACGTCCTTGAGCGTCTCGCGGACCTGGTCGTAGGACGCATGCTCCTGCTGCTGTACCTCCTTCATCACGACTTGGCGGTCCAGACTACCGCGGTCATCCATGTCCATCTGCTTGAACTTGGATATGATGGACATCATCTCCTCCTGCGAGATGTGGGGGTACTTGCGCTGCAGCTTGATCGCCTCCATGGTCGTCGTGGCGCCTGTCCGTGCGGACAGACTGGGCGCGCTTGACACTCTCCACCCTAGCCACGTGACATGAGAGCTCGAGGCCCTCGGCGGACGCTGGTGGCCAGGCAAGGCAGCGGCTTGTTTCGTGGCACGAGGCGCGGGGCTCGGCACGATGAAGTTCTCTCACAGTCTGCATTTGAACTCTGTGCCGGACTGGTCGCAGCACTATCTCGACTACCAGCACTTGAAAAAGGTGGTGTATTCACTGGAGCGAGAGCAGTATGCGTCGAACGACACCGAGACAGGCGAGCATGGCGCCACGCTCGAGAGTGAGTCCGAGACGCTGTTGAGCAGTGACCCGAGTGATTTGGACCGACGATTCATAGTCCACCTGGATGCGGAGCTGCGCAAGATTGTGGATTTCTACTGCTGGAAGGAGAAGGAGCTGGGTGATGAAGTCGATATGACGCACGAGCACATCCGGATGGCCGAAGAAGACTATGACGGTGTGTCTGGCGGTGAGTCGGACGCTGAAGCTGCGTTAGATGAGCCAGATTCGCATCGGCGTGCGCCCGTGCGCACGCGCTCCCATGCTTCGGCGAGCGACCCGGACACCGAGTCCCTGCCGGTGTCGCGCTGGTTTCATACCTTTGGCAAGAAGGGCTCTTTCCACAAGTCGCGTCGTCACCGCAGTCCGAGCAACTCGAGCTTTGATACCAACCTGGCCAGCAACGATGGCAACTCGATGCGCGGCATGGCGCCGAATGTGTGGATGTCGCAAGACGACTACGCGATTGATTTGCGTCTGACGCTGAAGCGCAAGCTCATTGAAATATACACGCTTCTCAACGAGCTGCGCGGCTTTTCTGACCTGAATCAAACAGGTATGAAGAAGATTCTGAAGAAGTACGACAAGATCACAGGCGGCACCCTCAAGGATCGCTACATGGAGCAGGTGGTCAAGGTCAAGTACCCGTTCCAGCCCCAGGCGCATGCCCTCCTGATGGATAGGGTGAATGAAGTGGTCCAGATGTATGCGCGTGTCGCGGCGCGTGGTGATGAAGAGCTCGCGCAGCAGCAGCTGCGTATGCAACTGCGCGAGGAAGTCGTGTGGCACCGCAACACCGTGTGGCGTGAGATGATCAATATCGAGCGCCGTGCACAGGCAGCGACGCTGGAGAAGAGTCTTATGGGCCGCACGGGGGGCACACTGGGTGAGGAGCCCGAGATGCCGCGGCTGCTGCGCACGCCGTTCGGCACGTTTGTCGTGCCGTCGTTCTTCACGGTCGGAACGCTGCAGTTGGGGTTGTCTCTTCTCGTGTTTGTGCTACTGCTCAAGGCGCCTGCGCTGCGCATATTTGACCGCGTCGAAGTGCAAAACTGCTTCGCCCTGCTGGTGCTGTGCACGAGCTTGTGGGTGACGGAGGTCGTGGAGCTGTTTGTCACGTCGTTGCTCGTGCCTTTCTTGATCGTGACGCTGCGCGTGGCTCGAGAAGGCGAAGGCGAAGGACGGCGTCTTTCCGCGCCGGAGACGAGCAAGTGGATCTTTTCGCAGATGTTTGCGCCGAACATTTCGCTGCTCCTGGGTGGCTTCACGCTGGCGGCCGCGCTGTCCAAGTACGGCATCGACAAGGTCCTGGCCACGCGCGTGCTGCAGTATGCAGGCAGCCGGCCGAGCGTCGTGCTGCTGGCGCATATGCTGGTGGCGTGCTTTGCGAGTATGTGGATTTCGAACGTGGCTGCGCCTGTGCTCATGTTCTCGCTGGTGCAGCCGATCTTGCGCAACCTGCCGCCCAAGTCGCCGTACGCCACGAGTATGGTGATGGGCATTGCGCTGGCGTCGAATATCGGCGGACAAACGTCGCCGATTGCGTCGCCGCAGAACCTGATTGCGCTGCAGTACATGGACAAGCCGCTGGGCTGGGTCCAGTGGTTCGGCATCACGATCCCGGTCAGTGGCGTATCGCTGCTGGCGCTGTGGCTGCTGCTGCTGTGGAGCTTTGGCACCGGATCCGGCGTGCACATCAAGCGCATACCCGAGTCGGACCACACGTTCACGCTCAAGCAGTGGTTTATTTCCGGCGTATGTGTCGGGACGATCGTGCTTTGGTGTTTCCAGAACCAGATCCAGGCCATGGTCGGTGACATGGCCGTGACGGCGTTGATTCCCCTCGTGCTCTTCTTCGGCACGGGCATTCTCACCAAGGAAGACTTTAACAACTTTCTGTGGACGATCGTGTTCCTGGCGATGGGCGGCATTGCGCTCGGAAAGGCTGTGGCGTCGAGCGGCCTGCTCAAGAGCCTCGATGCGTTTGTGCAGGACAGGGTGAATGGCCTCCCGCTCTGGGGCATCATGCTCATATTGGTGGCTGTCGGCCTGGTCGTCGCGACCTTTATTTCGCACACGATCGCCGCCGTGTTGCTCGTGCCGATCGCCGCGCAGATGGGCGCGAACCTCGCAGACCCACACCCACGCTTGCTGATCATGGCCACGACGCTCACGTCCAGCGCCGCCATGGGTCTGCCCGTGTCGGGCTTCCCGAACATGACGGCCATCAACTTGGAGGACGAGGTCGGGCACCACTATGTGTCGGTCAGGACGTTCTTGCGCGTCGGCATTCCAGCTAGCATTCTAGCTACGCTGATTATCGCCACGCTGGGCTACGTGATCATGCTGTTCCTAGGTCTCTAGTGGGTATCGTGCCGTGCATGCGAAAGGAGCCGACTCGCCGCCTCAAACGCGCCCATCATGATGCCACAAGCGGGCGCCACCTTGGCCAGGCGCGGCGACAGGCCGCGGAAGAGGCCGGGCACGCCTTCGGCCGCGAACATGCGGCGGAGCGTGTGGAACAGCGAGCGCGACGAGACGCGGGCGTGCCGGTTCTCGTGCTCGGCCTGCAAACGCGTTTTGACGAGGTCAAAGGGATGCGTCGCGACAGCAGCGACGCACCCGCTCGTCGCAGCGACCGTGAACGACACGCCAAACTCGTGCCAGAACGTCGACGAAGGACTCTCACCAAAGCCTGCCCCTGTGAAGAGCACCTTGCCGCCCTCGTATCCGGCGAAGTAGATCGCCGAAAATGGGACGTCCCGCCACAGCGTCGCAGACAGACCGCGCCACAGCACGCGAAGGCCGTGCTGTTGCACTTCGCGGCACAGCGGCTGGATCACAGACTGGAACGACGAGGGCCCATGCGACGCCTGCAGTCGTGTGCGCAAGAGCTCCAACGGCGTGACGAGCGTCGCAGAGATCGAACGCGCACCTGCGCCACTCACGAGCGAGGCCACCAGGAGCGGAACACGCGCCTGCGTCACCGGCGCCGTGTCCTGGAACGCATCGTCGTGCTCACAGGGCATGTCGCAGGGAAAGTCTGGCACGGGCGACGAGCGCGTTAGGGACTCGCGCCAGTTCGGTACGGGCGCCTCGATCGACAGGATCGACTTGCGGAAAACATCGTAGAACGACATGTAGGTCACCTGCGAAGGAATGGTCATCGCCAGCGTCGGCAGCAAGCCACGCCACAGACTCCGCCAGCCTTCCACACGCACCATCTTGGCCATGCCGTCCCACACACCCGTCAGACGCCCCTCGCGCATCACGACCTCCGTCTCGCACAGCTTTGCCACACTGCACTTGTCTGGATATATACACATGGCGGGTGTCTGCATGGCCAAGGGCACCGGAAGCGGCGGAGACGGTCGAAGCCACCTCAGCGTAGTGGGGACCTGCACTGATGCATGGGGTATCGTGCCATGCACAGGGCATGGCGGTCCTTTCGCGAGACCTACGTCGCTGGAGACGGGGCGCACATCTTGCGCCTGCGTTTGCAATCGCGTCTTGATCACATCCAGCGGCGTCATGAGGAACGACGTCGACACGGAGCCCGCGATGGATGCGAGCGCACGATCTGTAAACGTCATGCGCTTGCGCCCTGGCCGCATGCCAGGCGCGGCAGAAGCCTTGCTCTCCGTCATGAAGCGTGCGCACGTCGAAACGCCACAGGTCGGCGGGCGACATGCGCTGGACGACACGCGGCGCCCGTGACGACATTCGCTGACTCAGCACTATCAGATAGGATCGCTATGAGGCGCACGTCGCTCCGCTCGACGACGGCCTTTGCCTTCGCGCCATTTTTGGTTTTTGGCCTCGGCAGAGACGTCGCGAGGTCGAGAGAGGAGCGGCTTGTACCGCGTCGTGGGACGGACGACGCCGTTGCCGAGCGGCACGAGATGCGCGCGACCCGTAGCCTCGTTCATGTCCGCGGATGCAGGTACCAGCGGCGTGCGAGCGTGGGCAAATGATGTGCTCGCAGGCAGCTGCGTGCCGTGCCCTGTGCTGCTGGCCAGGACAAGGTGCCGCGTCAGTTCGGTATGAATGGCCTCGCGGGTCCAGAGCGCATGCAATTGACTCAGTGCACGAACACTGGGCGTATAATCCATGCACGTCGCCGACGCAGGCAACGGGCCTGCATAGGTACTGGCGCGCCACGATACCTGCTCAGGGCGGAAGCCACAGTCCCACAGCATTAGGGGGCGATCGGCCGCCATTTCGTAGGTAGGCCTCGTCTCGACCGTGGGCATGTCGTCGTGCGGCATGGCAAGCGACGCCATGCGCATCTTGTCCGGCGTAGCGGCATCTTCCTGCTCGACACTCGTGAGCCACTGCCGCGCGTGGACGCGATCAGCCGCCGCTGCGCCCGTTTCCACGTTCACGAGCTCATCGATGATCGATGGCTCCTCTAAACGCGCACCCACCAGGAACAACACAGCCATGATGTGCCGGACTTGGTGGTACAAAAAGGCCGATCCGCGCAAATTCAATACGTACATGGGCTCATCCGTGCGGTAGGGTATAGGCTCAGGTATCTCGCTGTCGGACCAGCCATGAGAGACATAGTCGATGGTGGCACCATCAATGCGGCGCCGGAAATTGGTGATTTGCTTGGAGGCATCCACCTTGCACATGTTGCGGAAATCATGCTCACCCACGAGACGCGCGGCAGCATCACGCATGCGCTCAATGTCAAGGCGGCCCACAAACTGCGACGGTGATTCCGGCTGCCACGTCAGCGTGTGCGGGGCGCCGAGCGTGAAAAAGTACTTGTAGTGGCGGTGGACGCAATCAAAGCGCGCTGAAAAAGACGGGCGCACCGGCGACCACGCTTGGATCCGGATCGTCGGAGGAAGCAGACGATTCAGCGTCGCGACATACGGCAGCTCCTCCTCGCTTGCATCGGTTAGAACGATCGGCTCATCGCCCGTCTTGTACCGCCATGGACGCTCGTCCACACACCGGCTGCGAATCCACAGCGCGACGACCTGGCCCGCCGCACTCACACCTGCATCCGTGCGACCACACCGACTCCAATCCGCTTCCTCCATGCTCTTGGTAGCATCAACGAGGCGGGCCGTGCACAGGGCTTCCCAGATCGTTTCTTCGACCGTGGGAAGAGGCGTCATTTGGCCCACCTGCGCAGCCAGGCCAGAGTACGAGCCACCATCGTAGCAGAATCGCAGCGCCACCTTCCTGCACGGCTGTGCGGACACATCATAGGGTCTCGGCGGCTTTTTGGAGGAGGGCGGCGCATCTGACGCTGACAGGCTCGACTCAGGTGGCGGCACATCCACCCCCAAAGATTCGGCGCGTCCTTCCAGCTGGGCTATGCGCCGCAGCAGCTGATTGCGCGACCAGTCTCCATACTTTTCTCGAGCATGCATATAGGCTGGCAGTCGGAGCGTAAAGTGAGAGCGAGCAAACTGTCGTACAAGGGGCTTGACAGCCCCACGTAGCATACCAACGCGCCACGTCCACGGCTCGATCCACCAGAAAAAAAAGTCACGTGGCATAGCGCTCCAGGCACGCACGAAGTAGGTGCCAATCTTGCCAGGCATGTTGGACGGCCCAGTGCAGGGTCGATGACGATGACGTAGAGGGGAGCGCATCTTTGCAACGCTGGATGTACATGGTGGATAGGCGTGCATGGCACAAGCGAGTGATGCGTTGGCACGCCGCGCGAACGTGGGAAGGAAGAAGGGACGTGTCGGCGGACGCCGCCTCGTAGCCGTAGACGTGCTCAGAGCACAGCCCCAGGGCCAGGCGCCATAGGACCCAGCTAGCACGACCAGAGGCATCAATAAAGATAGGACACTGGCGATCATGCCGGTTGGTGTGTGATACGGGCGCAAAGTCATACACGCCACCCGCAGCATCGACGTACGCGGGAGGCAGGCCATCGTCGCCTGAAGCGCGCTGAGCATCTGCCGGCTGCTGGGGCTCAGTGACATGGCGGATCGACGGCGCATCGCATTCAAGACACGCACATAATTGCGTGCATTCCTCGGGGACACGCACGTCCCAGCTGCAGCGTTCCCAGCCGCTCTTGGTATCGAGCACAAACCCATACTGGCACAGCAATTCAGCATTGCCAAGTTCTCCATAAGAATTGAGTACCTCCTCACCTGGATCGATCGAATCTATCGCGTGGACATCGACGGTGCCTCCCATCTCAGCTGAATACGCGTCCACATCCGACTCAATCTGTGCATTATTGGGTGCGCCATGGTTCAATAAGTCAGCAAATGGTACCATAGAGAGGCCATGGTATAGATCCACCACGAACGCACGACTCGATACCCACGAAAATGCACGCATAAACGCGGCCCATGAAACGCGTGCACCAAGTGCCTCGAGCATGATCCGCTCGCCTATAGTGTGCCATACATGCCGCAACTCTGAGCAGCTAGTGCCGATGTACTTGTAGCCGGCTGACCACGCATGTTCTTGGCGCCGCAATATACGTGACGCCTCCGTCCCCCGTAGCCATGTCGCCTCATCCGACGACGGATCCCACGCGAGCGGCAGATGCACGTCCGGAAAAAGTGCTAAATAGCTAGCGAATTTTGACGCGTCCCCCAGCTCTGCCTCATACAAGACGCAGAATGTGAGGGATAGGACGGGCGTGAGCGAGGCTTGGACATTTTGAAAGGCCGGGTGATGTGACAGCGCACTGTGGCGAGCACAGAGCAGCGCCTTGCAGGGGATGCGCGCTATGACATGGCCAGCAGGAATGGGATCGCTGGCAATCACAGCCAGGGTGCCTGGTGCAGACGAGTACTCTTCCCGCGCGTCAGACCTCAGCCGCACCACATCGACGCTGTCGTCCCAAGCCGCCAGGTCCATGCAGAAAAACGCCCATTTGCGCGTCTCCACATCCTGTCCCACCACGATGCCCAAGACGCTGTATGTGGGTACGTCATGGCAACACTTACGCAGGCGGCCTCGACGCACAAGTGACCGAAGCGTCTCTTCTCGCGCTGTTCAGCACGTTCGGCGACATTAGTGACATACAGCTCCCAAAGGAGACGGATCACGGTACGTGCGTCCATGCTCACTCGTAGCCACCAAGCACCGCGGATATGCCTTTATTACATTCACAGAAGAAGATGACGCGGACGACGCTATCGACAACATGAATCTCAACGAAGTGCATGGTGTATGTAAAGTCGTGCTGACCCCAGAATGTCATTACAGTCAACGTGGCCAAGGCACAAAAGATCCTCCCTAACGACGCGCGGCGGCCTATTTGGGAGACGGATGTACGTTTCACGCACTCACAGCAGGCTTGGCTACAGGAGCACAACACAGCTGCCTCGGAAGACCACCTGTCTCTTATACACATCTGACGCTGCCGACGAAGGCTTAGGTGTA
>ERZ1031199.64-NODE-64-length-16571-cov-5.712400_pt1 | contig 16571 bp, 10 predicted proteins | sample MGYA00518220_ERZ1031199 | MGnify/ENA primary metagenome ERZ1031199 (study PRJEB33718, sample SAMN03159783) | human skin metagenome | collected 2014-02-25 | study: EMG produced TPA metagenomics assembly of the PRJNA266117 data set (Human skin bacterial metagenome and... | reverse complement strand
GAGATGTAGAGAGGTCTCGTGGGCTCGGAGATGTGTATAAGAGACAGGCCCAAGGGGTTAGTCAGCAAGCTTCCACGATGACCGCCATCGAGGCGCGTCAGCAAGTTCAGGCGGCGATCGACACGCTCGTGGAGACGCCGCGGGACGTGGAAGATGGCCTTATTCGTATACTCGAGCAGGTCGTGGGCCTACTGCGATCTCCGCACCCTTATGATGCTGGCCAGAAAGGACGCACGTTGTCATTTGGCATTGATGCTTTGCGAGCTTGGTGTGCGGCCTGGGAGGCCTTGAACGTGTCAGATATCCATGGCTTTGGCGGGGCGGACGTATGGCATGAATTGTGTTTGCGCATCGTGGAAATCTTCAACTTGCCTTTGTTTTCAGGATCGCAGCGAATGCGCACGTTGACCATGCGGATGTGTGCGCGATTTGATACCATGGGATGTGCCTCACTGCCGCCTTTTGCGTCCATGCTGTTGGATGAGGCGAACAAGAGTGAGTGTCAGGCCCAGTTTATGATCCAGGAGGCTCTCCTTGCGCATTATGGCATGCGCATTTTGTCCAAGCCACCGTCCGAATTTTACATGCACGTTTTACATGGCATTCAGCAGGGTTTCGGACACATTAGCCGGCGCTCTCACTTGGCCATCACATTCATGGAGCATGCGCCTATAAATGATTGGCTTGAACCACTTGCTCGAGTTTTGTGCACATCAGAAGATCGTGGTATCGAGCACCTGGTGGCGCATGTGGTTCACCCTTGGCTTGATCGAAAGCCTGAGGCACTGCAGCCTATGCTTGATGCCTTGAAAGAGGAACGCGCCAAAATGTACGTACTTCAGGCGGCTAAGATGCATCACTTGTGCGTGGTCGAAGAGATGGTGCCTGGCAAAGTGCGTATCCCGATCGATATGCTCCAAACCTGTCTGGCTTCGTCTTCGTCACGCATGCGCGTCGGGGCTTTGTCGCTCTGTGTAGAAGCAAGGACACCATCTATGCTATTGACGCTCCCTGAAAGACAGATGATCTTGCAATTCTTCCAACACTGCTTACACTTGTCCAGTGCTGTGGCCCGAAAAGACACCATTGCTTTGTTTGTCAAACTGCTCGTGCGTATTCGTACCAGCTGCCATAAGATGAAGGATCAGCGTGTACAAGAGATGCAGCATTTTGTGCATTCATTGTACCAGTACATGGTGCATGCTATGCATCCAGGCGCGCCGTATCCGAGTACGATCCTGGGTGTGTCTCTCTTGTTTCTCTTGTTCGAGGCTACCACGCCACCCAAGGAAACATCGCCTCTCCCTCTCCTGCATGAAAGCGTGCTACGAGATGCTGTGCGTGCATTGTACAAGGCCCAGAAGACATACCCTGCCACGGCACTAGCACCTATCGCGGCATCTGGTCCACTCATGCACCGGCTGTTGTATTTGGCTACGGAAAGCACGTATGATGATGTTCAATCAACTGCTGCCTTGATTCTTCTCCGCGGGTCTTCACATGCCAACTCTTTTTGGGACGACCGCGAGTTTGTGTGGCAGCACATTGTCAGCAAGAGCTGGCAGTTACTCACCGCGCCCAAAGAGTCGGATGCGCATGCTGGCTTGCAGTTACTCAAACTTTATCACAAAGCATGTGTTCCCGACATGCACGAGTTTCTGCTGATACGTATGGGCGGTAAGGCATGCGGGGACTGGACGTGCTCCCTCATGGACGTGCATGCCGGCCGCCTCGTGGCACAGTTGGACGAGGCCAAAGAGTCATTCGCCCACGCTTCCCACAAGGGTATCCATGGCACCGTAGCAGCCTTGGCCTACCTTGCAGAAGCGGCTGACACCGTGCCTCTTCAGCGCATGCACGACCTCATCCAACGCGTATGGACCCTAGTCTCGCCCTATTTGTGTGCTGCAGCCCCGGAAAATGCAGAGGCAGAGGAAGAAGATCAGGTGCATGAATCGCCCGTATCGCAGCGTATATTGTCGTTTTCATGGCGGGCCATGAAAGAAGTGGCCGCCTTGCATGAAGTGTGTGCGTTGTCGCACATGACAGAAGATACGGTGCAGGAAGCCAGTGATCTCTTTTTGACGTGGCTCTTGTCTATTCGACATCGTGGGGCCTTTAGTATGGTGTACCCTCGGTATCATGGCATGGCACGTGCGATCTGTGAACAGGGGGGGCATGGTCCGGATGCTTGGCTGAAAGCATGTATGGAGCGCGTTGACCGAGACGCCAGCCAATTTAGCACAACGCGACGCAGTGCTGGACTGGGCTATGCAGTATTAGCGCTGCTTAGTGCACATAAAGGAAAAAAACTGATGGATTTGACGGCATCGACCATGCGCCGCCTATTGTCCATGGCCATGGGTCACGAATGTATTCGTACGATTCATGCTCTCAACGTGATGCGCGTGCTTGTCATGGACAGCAGCATAGCCTCGGCTATGCGCTCGCATCTGGGTGAGGCGCTGGCCTGTGCTGTCACATCGTTTCGCTCCGTGCACTGGAGTGTCAGAAATGCGGCCATGATGCTGTTTTCGGCGATATCGACGCGCTACTTTGGCACCTCCGCATTTGGACGGCGAGCGAATATGCGAGGTGCCAAGCTTGAGACGCTCTGGCGCGAAAGTGATGCACTGGCTGATGCGCTCCAGAGCACGCTTGGTACGTGCATGCAGGATCAAGACGCCGATGAGGGGCACGGATCTGCTTTGTATGCTGTGTTGTGTCTTTTTTCGCGCTCGGACGCGTCTATGTGTACAGATACGATGCTCGATATGTTGTATCGATGCAGGCGTAGTAAGCATGCCGCCGTACGGACCTTGGCGGCACAGTGCTGTGCGACTCTTACGCCGGCCGAGCAGCGATACGATACAGGCGCACGTCTGCTCCGGGAAGCTTCCACGCGTGATCAGAATGCCCTGGCGGGGGCCTTGGCGATTCTTGAGCATTGGGCTTCTCCCGTGTACAAAGAGATGGTGCTCAGTCGCATGGATTTGCTGGAAGAGAACGCGTGTCCCGTCACGATGGCATCCTTCCTCCAGGTGGCAGAGCGTTGCGGAGCCCAAGGACACGTGCGTCCATGGCTCTTGTCGTGGCTTGAGAAGACAAAGCCGCAAGATCCCTTCATGGCGTGGTTCTTGCCTGTGGCCTGTCGGATGGTGTGGGACGCGCTGCCCATGTCTCTTCTTCAGGGGCCAGACCGTGCCATGATGATAGGCATGCTGTCCGCGGAGCCGGAGCTTATTGCACGTATGCCATGGGACCAGCACGACGTGGTCAACATGCTGGAGGATGTGTTGTGGGATGCGCAGATGCCCCTCCAGGCGCGAACACAGGCAGCACACGTACTTGATATGCTGCATGCATCGCTAGATGCACAGGCGCTGCTCACTCTGTGCCTCTCGACTGAGCACGTACCACTGCGCGAAGCGCTTCTTCCGCTGCTGGGTCGGGCCGTGCAGCCTGATACCCTCGAGCCATGCTTGTGGATATTGGATGCGTGTGCCAAGGAAGAGGCACCTCGAGCCTCAAGACTCGGCGTGGCTCGCGCGCTCGCCCGGATGGAAGAGACGTCGCACGTACGCAAGGATGTGCTGGTGATTCGACTCCTGCATGATGACGATCCTGACGTCCGTGAGGCTGCGTGTGCTCTGTGTGACACGTCTGACCGCGTCATGAAGCGTGGTCCGGATGCGTGTACGCAAGATCTTTGGCAGAAGCATCTGCACGAGCCTGCGTTCCAGGCCTACGTGTGGCAAATGCTGGTTCCCACGACGTGTACGTACGCCCCACTAACCTGGGCAGCCACTCGGGAGGATGATCCTTCGCTTTTCCCGACGGAAGCTGCGAATCAGTACCATGACGCCGTATCGGATGTATTACGGGCTTTCCGCGTGTGCATGACACTAGCGCCTCACCCGCATTTGCGCGTGTGGGCGGACGAGGCACGGGGCCACTTGGATCGCGACGTGGATCTGGTGAGGCCGGGTGCCTACCTGATGCACTTGCAGCGTGCATGCCTTGTGCGTCTGGCCTGGGCGGCTGGGCTCTTGGATGACATGTCATGGGTGCTGCGCGTGTGTAGGGATCGGTTGCTGCTTCCTCCGATGGACGAGTGGGGACTCAGCGAGGAGCCTGGGGAGCCTACGTCGCCTCCTTCTGTGGGACCTTTGCGTATCGCGTAAGCTATCGTGCATTAACAATAGACTCTTGTCCGACTTTTTCTTCCCGAATGTGGGCGGCGTCGAGCGGCATATGTACATGATCGGCCAGCACTTGATTCGGCGTGGTCACAAGGTGCGCACGACGACACTGACGCAGGTCATTGTGATTACGCATGCCTATTCGCCTGATCGCGTGGGCATCAGGTATTTGTCGGCTGGGATCAAGGTGTATTACGTCCCGTACGGCGTGTTGGTGCGACAGGATACGTTGCCCAATTTTTTCGGATTGATGCCTGTGCTGCGAAGCATTTTGATACGCGAGCGCATTCAAATCGTGCACGCACACCAAGCTCTTTCGAGCATGGCGCATGAAGGGCTCTTTCATGCCAAGTGTCTCGGACTCAAAGCCGTCTTTACGGATCATTCGCTCTTTGGCTTTGCGGATGTGGGCAGCATTTTGACCAACAAGCTTCTGCGGTTCGCACTCACGGATGTGGATCATGTGGTGTGTGTGAGCCATACGGGGCGCGAAAACACGGTCCTTCGGGCTGCGTTGCATCCTGAGAATGTGTCCACCATTCCGAATGCGGTGGACGCGCATCAACTGTACCCAGACCCGGCACCGTGTCGAGACGGTGGCATTTGTGTGGTGGTGTTGAGTCGCCTCATGTACCGCAAGGGCATCGACTTGCTCTTGGAAGCCATTCCTCCTCTATGTGAGCAACACCCGGACGTGCGATTCGTGATTGGTGGCGATGGACCCAAGTATGTCGAGCTGGAGCAGATGCGTGAGCGGCACATGCTGCAGGACCGCGTCGAATTGGTGGGCGCGGTCCGACAGCGCGATATTCGGGCGCATCTTACGCGTGGGCAGCTGTTTCTCAATACCTCCTTGACCGAGGCCTTTGGCACGACGATCATTGAAGCGACATGCGCCGGTCTGTATGTCGTCACCACGAAGGTCGGCGGGATCCCTGAGCTTTTGCCACCGTCCATGATGCGTCTGGCTGAGCCGTGTGCCGAGGCGATCGTCGATGCCATGTCGCACGCGATTGAGTACATCCGGTCTGGGAAGCACGATGCCATGGCACAGCATCAGCGCGTGGCCTCTATGTACTCCTGGGCCGAGACGACACAGCGACTAGAAACTGTCTATGCGCGAGCGATGGCTGCGCCGCAGCGCAGTGCCACGGAGCGTTTCCAGCGCTATCTGGCCGTGGGCGGACCGGTCGGTGGGCCGATCATTTGTCTCGTCGTGGCTGCACAGATGATATTGGCCCTGATACTCGAGTGGGTGATACCAGATGCTTCTATCCCGCGTGTCCCCTAGTTACTGCAGCTTCATGCGATAGAACGACGTGGCTAGTGCAAGTGCCTCATCCACATCAGCCTGCGTTGCTTCGCCCTGGCCCTGCGCGCCGTCCGGCTTACCGCCACCACGGCCCTGTAGCTTGTCCGAGACCGTCTGATTCCACGACACAGCGTCTAGACCACGGTCCAGCTCAGCCTTAGGCACATAGTTGCCATACAGCGTTTTGGCCTTCCCCTCGCCCGATTCACGAGCAAAGAGGTAGACAGGCTTATTGAGCTTGCGTGCCACCGACACACCCGACTGCAGTGCCTTGGAGTTGGCACCCGTCTTCAGCTGGGCAATGTAGACCGGCGCATCTGGGTTCTCAGAGAAGTAGTTCTGCACAGCTTCCTGTGCCGTCTTGACATCAGCAGCAGCGCGCGCCTTGAGGCGCGTGTCGAGCTCCTTGCGGATCTTGGCAAACTGCGTCTTGAGCTCGTCCTTGCGCACCACACTCATATCCATGCGTGCCAACTCGACACTGAATGCCTTGAGCTGGGCGTCCTTCGCAGCATCGTCGGTCACCTTGCTGATGTCCTCGAGACGCCGAGCGGCCTCCTCAGCCGTGCGCGATACCTCTGATGCCTCGTCACCGGTCACAGCTACAATACGACGCGTGCCCTTAGCGATACCGCTCTCCTCCGTGATCACCAAGCGACCAATTTCGCCCGTCCGCCGGACGTGCGTACCACCGCAGAACTCGACAGACGTACTGCGCCAGCGCGGGTTCGTAAGGTCCTTGGCCATCTCCTCGACGTCAAATTCGATGGCGACCACACGCACAGGATTCGGGTACGATTCACCAAAGACGGCACGGAGACCTGGGATCTTCTGAGCTTCTTCCAGCGACATGTCTTTGCCGTACACATTCACATCGCGCTTGATAAAGTCGTTGCTCATGTCTTCGATCTTCGCGAGCTCAGCCACGTTCACCGGTGCCTTGTGCGAAAAGTCGAAGCGCAGCTTGGTAGGAGCCACAAGCGAGCCCTTTTGGTCGACGTGATCACCCAAAATCTCACGCAGACCAAAGTTGAGGATGTGTGTGCCAGTGTGGTTGTTGCGCAGCGGACGACGACGCGCCTCGTCGTAGTTCACCATCACCTGGTCATCCACACGTAGTGTACCGTACTTGAGGAAACCAATGTGCAACACATAGCCATTGGACACTTGCACATCTGTCACTTCAAACTCTGTTTTTCCATCGATGACGAGACTTCCCGTGTCCGCCTGCTGACCACCGCTCTCCGCATACATGTTCGTCTGGTCTAGCAGAATACCAAATGGCTCGCCGACTTTGGGCACCGAGTCTGAGTCTGAGACGAATTTGTGATCCTGGAACACGGCCTTGACGTGTGCCTGCATCGAGGGTGTGTCATACTTGAACTGGTCGTTCGTCTTGGGCACACTGGCAGTCTCATCCAGGTAGCCGAGATCGTGTACATCTAATTTGACGGCATTCGCCTCTTGCTGCTTGCCTTGGCCCTTGCTGGCTTCACGGCTCTCCGCCTGCGCCTTTTCGAATTCAGCCTGATCAAAAGTCAGACCCTGTTCCTCCGCCATGATGCTGGTCAGGTCCACGGGGAAACCGTAGGTGTCGTACAAGCGCCACACGTCTGTACCACTCAGCTTGGTACGGCCCTCGGCACGAGCGGCATGGGCATACTGCTCAAACAGTTTTTCACCACGGTCCAATGTACGAGCAAAAGAGCGCTCTTCTTCATCAAGAATCGACTGCAAATCAGCCACTCTCTTGGTGATCTCGGGAAAGAAGTCACCCATCTGCTCTACCAGGGTTGGAACGAGGCGCGAGAAAAAGTGGCCAATAGGCACCTGGAAGTACTTGCGAACAAAGCGCGTACCCCGTCGCAGAATGCGGCGCAGAACGTAGCCACGGCCATCTTTGTCAGGAATGCAGCCGTCGCTTATAGCAAATGTCAGCGTACGAATATGGTCGGCTACGACACGGTAGGCCGTGTCAATGCCATCCACATCCTCTGCGCCCAACTTGCCAGAGTACGCGCGGGCGCCTGTGAGCTCTTGGATGCGCGCAAACAATGGAGAAAATACATCTGTATCGTAGTTGGAGCTCTTGTCCTGTAGGATCGACACAAGGCGTTCAAAGCCCATACCTGTATCAATGTGACGCGCAGGGAGCGGACGAAGCGAGCCATCCTCCTCGCGGTTGAACTGGATGAACACATTGTTCCATACCTCAATGACATTCGGATCATCCATGTTGACGAGACTCGCTGCGTTGCGGTTACCGATACGGTCGTAGTGGATTTCACTGCATGGACCACACGGGCCCGTCGCGCCCATTTCCCAGAAGTTGTCCTTTGCATCGCCCGGAAGGATATGGTCATCAGCCACGCCGACCTTGCGCCAAATGTCGAGCGCTTCCATGTCAGGCTGCAGACCCTGCGCGGCGTCACCTTCAAAGTATGTCACATACAAACGATCCTTCGAAAGGCCATACACCTCCGTGAGAAGTTTCCACGCATAAGCAATAGCTTCCTCCTTAAAGTAGTCGCCAAAGCTCCAGTTACCAAGCATCTCGAAGAAAGTATGATGATACGTGTCCTTACCAACATCGTCCAAATCATTGTGCTTACCTCCAGCACGAATGCACTTCTGGGAGTTGACAGCACGACGCAACTTGGAAAAGTCGGACGCAGGATCCACTGTGCCGAGGAAAATGGACTTGTACTGATTCATACCAGCATTGGCGAATAGCAAAGTTGGGTCATCGTAAGGCACTGTCGAGCTGGATGGCACAAATGTGTGGCCCCTTTCACGGAAAAAGTCCATGAAAGCGCTGCGCACTTTGAGCGCCGGCCACGCTGGCGGGTTCGCAGCACTCGTATTCGACATGGTTAGTGTGCTTGATTGACGACAAAAATGCAGTATGCCAGAAGAAAAACACGTTGGAACCGGTCGAACGAATTGTACCAGCCAACGGCCAAAAGGCATACACTTGCTGCAAGAAAGCCGATCTCAAAGAACTCGTGACAGAAGATATTTGGTGGGGGTGTGTATCTACATTCGCTGCTTACGTATCGAGCCACGCCCTGCGTTCATAGACAGCCTCGGCGCCCAACGTAGCTCGCCATGCGCTAGACAGAGACACTGCCGGAACTCTCGCTTGATCCTTCCGAGCAAATCGGCACACAGTCCAATGCTCATAGACGTCAACTTTTTCCGTGTAGTGCTTTATCATCTGTCCGTTCGTAGCTCAGAAGGTTCACAACGATGGCACGAGAAAAGTGGCAACTGTCGTCAATACGACATGGACCTCGTCATCGCCAAAATTGATATGCGCATACCTTTCTCCGAGAATCGCATCACGCAGTTGAAGGCCATAAAATTTTGGTAGTCAAGCCGAGATTTGCTTCACCATGTAGTATTCTGCTCATCACACATGCCCCTTGTGCAAAAAAATTGTGATGATGCAAATCAGAGCAAGCACTGCACTTGTCGAGGCGCCTGTGATACGATGCGTGTGAGAGAGAACATGTTTCCTAACGGCCAACTGATGGGGAGCTGGGGGCAGGAATGGAGCCAAGGCCCGAGTCTCGAATGTTCCCGCTGCAAAGTGGATTCTCATGTCTGGATTCGGTATGCCAGGTAGCAGAGTGAGCAAACTCGGGTCTTTGGTGCCAAATCGAGTACACATAGTCGTCAATGATAAAAGAAGGTTGTTGTATCATGATTGTTCTCATCATGTGCAAACTTTACTCCTTAATGCTGCCAATGCCTGTGTTCACATCGCATAGCCTATCAATAGCACCGGACTTGCATCGAAACTCTTTTCACGAGACATAGGAACACGGCAGCTTCAGTGATTCCGTTTCGATTACAGTTCCCACGAGCTCTTGGAAGAGCTAAAAGGCAAATGTCCTATCAGCTCATCTGCCGCATCATGTAGGGGTTCTTGCGCACGGGGCTCTTCGAAGCGCCAAGGCCTATCGGACAGATGCGGCAGCTCACAGGAGCAACGAAACAAACCAATCCAATCCGAGGTAGTCTGTTGAGACTGACACCACACGTTGGCGGCTGTCTTTCTTCAGCCGCAGGATGATAAAATTATGACTAAATAAAAAATGGCAGCCTTTTTGTGATTGGAACCGGTGCTGAGGCGGTCACGTTGGGGGGCCTTGCGATGCGAAAAGGGCCTTGATGAATGGACCGATCTGCATGAGATTTGTATTGTCCTGCGTTGCGGGGTTCCCCTACAGGTTGTCGCAGATGTGTCAGAAGGCGCAAAACTCGTGCCGAAATGTAACATTTGCTGCTGGCTCGATTTTGTCTTCATTCAAAAGCATGCAAATTATTGCGCTAGGTTCCTGGAGTGCCCTGTAGAATCAAGCCAATTCATCCTAGATCTCTTTTGCGAGTGCTGATTACCACGTTGCCAGATCTATTTTTTGTTCAAACTCTGTACGGCTCTACGTTGGCCAGACTACATCCGTATGGATACCCTGACTTGGAATTACCCAACATCCGGGCCCCATTATGATCTGCTGGGGCCCAGCACGTATCCCGCGGCAGCTGTTTCTCAACTTGAATTTGCACCATTTTATCCAGAGCATGCACCTGCTGGATCAGGTTCGCATGATCTCAGTGCTCTGTCACGCACTGGAATGCTTTCGCAGCCTGCAAACCACCAGGCACCTCTGACTGGTATACAACAAACAACCACACAACTTGCTGGTCAAGCTGCACCTCTGTGGAATAGCAATATGCAAACTGACCCTGTCACACAGCCGAATCCTGTACCGGCGCCCGCAGCTATACAAACGCCTACTATTAATGTATCTGACGCCAGTCAATCGTCACGTAACCAAGATTCATTGGACATGATGGGCATTTCGGGCGAAACCCCATCGTCTTTAAAAGCCTCCCTACATACAAATGCGATTGACTTGGAGGCTTCGAGAGATGCACAGATGAATCCAGCCGTGGCCAACTTTTTTCATCCAGATCCCTCCATACCCAACAATGTATCCAATACGGCGGGGAAAAGCGCTGCTATGGATACCAATTCCTTTCCGTTCGAACATGCACGCCGACAAAATTCAGCTAATTTGAAGGGATTTTTGAAGCTGGATGTCAATATGGGCTTTATGGGGGATAGTAAAATGGAGTCTCCTACAACGATGCTTCAGCCAGTGGTGGGATGGAAAAAAAGGCGCTCCGTATCGGATGTTGGTCCGCGCACGCCTTCTATGCTAGGACCCTCGGTGGACGCTTTGACTTCTCCCATCGATGATTTGTCTTATTTGGTCGATTCTTTGAGTAATCGTCCGCATCCTAATAAAGACCACATGTACCTGGCACCTACGGATGAGCATGACTCGGCTCTCAACTTGGAGTCTCTCAACCTTGATGCAGACGAGCAGTCTGCGCCGCAAGTATCGTCCCAGGCGGCTATGCAGAGCCCGGCTGGGACAAACCATGAAAAATCTCAAACGACTGTATTGGAACCAACTCTTAAAGATCCTATGCAGTCGAATTCAGCCGGGGAACTCAACCTAAATACCATATTTATCCAAGAGGCACCCGATCCTCAGTCTCTGATGGATCAGTCGTTGGCTAGTGCATTGACGGATCAAAATTTGTATGGACCTTGCTTGGACGAAGCTAAAGAGAGCAGCTCCACTGGACCTATCCGATCTTGCACAAGTGGACGGAGTTCCCGTTCTGTGAGTCCTTATCATGCATCGACCCGTAGCATGACGCCTGAATCTGAGAGGAGTTTGGATGAAATGGTCCAGATCGAGGCAGCCACTCGTATGTCGCAGTGGCGTTTCCCGCTCAATCCTGGTCACTCACACAAGAACGATACGTTGCACCCATTCGATGCCTATAACTACTCTGGCACGGGATCGACGCCGCTGCAGGGGGGGATGCGATACCCTTCGATGAATGCACGGCGTCATATGCGAGCTGCTATTTCGGAAGATTTTCGTGGTCATGGGAAATTGGATTACATGGGCGCATGGGGGAAGTCTTTGGACCTGACTCGGCAGGATCAAGCATTGTTCAACAATATGTTTATGGGGAATGATCTGCATGCGGGGTCCGTGGGGATGATGCGATGTGCTTCTTCGCCTATCAAGACGGTGGGTGCATCTCCCATTATGGCGGACCCGTTGGCGAGTCCAAATGCTATGACTCCCTCTTCTCTGGGTGTATCTGTGGAGACGCTTGGTCTAAAGCAGCCAGTTGGTGAAAACCAATTAAAGCGTGCTATGGAGAGCACCCTGTCTCATACCAGGATGAAATCAGAGTCTTCGGAGAGTGCCATGCAAATGGCAGCACAGACGCATACACCTGTGGTCACGACAACTGCAGCGCAAGCAGCATCGGCATCGAGGCGGAAGGCAGAAGCGCTCTTCACATGTCCATTTCCAGACTGTGGCTCTACATTCACGCGGCAGTATAACCTTCGGGGTCATATGCGCTCTCATATGGACGAGCGACCCTTCAAGTGTGAGTGGCCCGGATGTGGTCGAAGCTTTGCGCGAACTCATGATTGCAAGCGGCATCACAATTTGCACTTGAACATAAAACCTTATCAATGCGAAGGATGCGGCAAGACATTTGCGCGGCTCGATGCACTAAATCGCCATCATAAGAGTGAAGCAAGCACATGCGGTGTTAAAGCGAGTGAGCTGAAAACGAACGTGTAAAAAGAAAAATGTTGTATATATATGATAGAAGTTTGTATGGACTATTTATGAAATGAATGCTTTCGGACAGTACGATCAGCCACAAAACGACGCCATGCAAGTAGGACCCACCTGGCTGGTACCATGAGAATGGAGTCGAACAAGAAACGGTTGCCAGGAGCACATCCTCCCGAGGCAACGCGCAAACACAGCCCGATGATGCCATCTGTGATAGAAAACTCGTGGGATTCCACGCCCCGCAACAGGTGTTGGGCACATGCTTCAGGGCTGAGGCCCTCGTCTTGACCTTCAATTTCCAGTGTAAGAGCAGGTTTCGTTTTGTTTTCTTCCTCCAGACCTGGTGAAAGGATTGTAGCAGGGAAATACATATGTACTTGGATTCCATACATTTGCAGTTCAGAGCGAAGGCATTCTGCTAGACCTCGGATAGCGTATTTCATAGGAGAGTATTGAGAATAGCCAAACATGCCCATGAAACTCAAGACGCTGCCTGTAAATATAATTTTGCCAGGAATTTGGTTCTGCTTCATATAGGCAGCTGCAGCATGAGCTGTACACAGAGCCGTTTTATATATGAGGCGGATACCTTTGTCAAATTCCTCCTCCGTGTGATTCAAGAAAAGCCCTGGATGTGCAGCACCAGCACAGCAAAACACTGTATCGACCGGCATAGAGCATTTTTGGATAGCGGAAGAGACAGTAGACAAGTTGGATACATCAGCAGAAATGTAGGAAAGATGTTGAGACTCGTACTGACGGCATGATTCCACGTCCTTCAAGGCGCTTCGAAGTTTGGATTCAGACCGACTACAAATAACCACATGGGCTCCCCGTGAAGCGAGTAGCTTGGCAAGAGCGAGGCCCAGTCCTTGCGAGCCGCCTGTAATAAAGACATATTTTCCGTGCGCATTCCATTTCGACTGGCGCAAGTTGAGCAGGATATAGCTAGCACCTAACAGCAAGCCACCGTAAAGGACCCAAGACCACATGAATGTCTGAAGGAACTCCACATACGGCTTGTCTGTCTACATGACATGGACGTACCCTGCTCATATGAGTCGAGCGCAAGAATGCTCTGAGGCAACGGCTCTTGTCAAGGTAGCTAGGCATTCCCATTGCTTGCATGGATGGGATCTTTCAACGAATCCCGACTCGCCCTATGATTCTGCAGTCAATGTCTCTGTGCCAGGGAGCAACAGCTGTCAATGCGAGGGTGCTGTTCCTCCGACATCATTGCCTGTGCAACCAGGAGAACAAGCAACCATGTCTGCGCACGAACTCATGCAAATATGGCCAGCCTGTGGCCGTTGTAAACACTCTTTAGATCTACATGGTCTGCTAAACCTGGAACCAAAAGAAGAACGTCAAAGACGGATTAAAGTGGCTGTTCGAATGGATGAACTTCTCGAGGACCAAAACAGATTGCAGGATTTCACCTATACAGATGAAGACCTATGCTCATTGAAAAGGTATGTGCTACTCATGGCTGACGCAGACAAATACATTCTTTGTCGTACATAAAACGACCTAAATCTGAGGGGGCGAAGACGCTATCTAATAAAAATGCGAAGCAAAAGAATGCTAAAGACACCAGCAAGTTTGTTCCTAATGCTGATGTATTTCATACTCTCAACTTCATGTACCAGCGTGCATGCTGTGCTGAGATGATAAACTTGGTGCATGGCGATTTTAGCGCACCTGAGGACACTTCCACGAGTATGAGGCATTTCTTTGCTTTGGCAAAGCGAGCAGTGATCCGAATTGACCCATCTATCAAACACAGTGTTTGTCGGAAATGCTATCGGCCCATGATAGAGGGACTAACAAGCTGCACTCTTATACAACAAAAAAGAAAATGTGCTTTAATTGTGAAGCAATGTATGAGCTGTAAGGACGAACGTGTTGTGTATTCATACGCATTACCGACACCTAAGTGTTGTGAGCCCGTGAAGCCTCACGGGAAGCGACAAAACCTTTCTCAGCGACAACGCCGGAGACGTTGGATGTATAAGAACAGGACTACGGAGGGGAAAGAGCCAAAAACATTGAACCCTGTTCCTTTTTCAGAACGAATGGATTCAACCGCTTGGCAAGAATCTTTTTTTGCGCAAGGATTAGCTCAAGGACTCGATATGGCTTTGCTACAAGAGTCTGCAAGTTTACGTGGCGGGCATGAATTATCAGTGGGACTAGGCCGGGGAAACTTCAGGAACCCCAAAGATGCCATGTAAATCTGGTGACTGAACAAAGAGATTGCCATGTTCCTATGTAAGAAATATTGGCCAATCAGAGTTCTCTAGACCAACTGTCGAACGACAGTCTCGCGAGTTGCCACAGTTCTGGTTTCAAATCTTTGGACCGTCAGCAAATCAGAAATCGCATTTTTTGCTTGAATCTGAAATCCACTCGAGGTTTGTTTCCCTCGTGCCCACGAATCGAAGGAATGGGCTGATCATGAATCATATATACATAGAGACGATCGCCTATGCTTCTTTCTTCACCATCTTCAAATGAAGTTCTCTCTTGTTTTTGTTGCTGCTTGTATTGCCCTGGCCCAGGCCGCTCCTGCTAAGAGCTCGCTGAACTGCAAGGCTGTTGGTAACGCTGGTTTCCTCCTCGGTCATAAGGGTGACAGCAAGGTCACGTACCAATTCGATGACAACGTACTTCGCGAGGTCTCGAATACAAGCCAAAAGTTTGAGTTCTACGAGTGTGATGTCCCCTCGGACAAATACTTCGGTACGGGCGTTGGTGCCGTGATTGGTCAGATCCGCAGCAAGGATGATGCCTCGATGTGTGTTACGGCTGGTTCTGTGGCGCCTCAGGCTAGCGATTTGGAGCCCAAGACGTTTGGTGAGGGTCGCATTACGCTGGAAAAGTGCGCATGCAATGACTCGGAGGGTGACATGACTCTTCGCAGGCAGTGGTTTACTATGCCTTTGGGCGCACCCACTTGCCCCCCACTGATCTCTCAGCGTGGCTACAAGAGCGATGCTGCTCAGGGTATGGTCTCGGAGTTCGACGACAAGTCTGTTCGTCTAGTGAAGGGTGACAAGGAAGGCTCTAAGTACCTGTACCTCGGCGACGATGTGGCTAACAGCTGCAAGTAGAGTCCCAGCATATGTAATACAGTTATTGTAGTTCTTTGCTATTATCATTTGCATGCTTTCTTCCAACGAGCCTGTGCAGGTTTACTGATGAGCAACTGACAAGAAAGAGGGACGGTCTAGCCATCCTGTTGTGCATCAAACCATGGATCCCGTTTCTATTGGCAGGTATCTGCAGGCTTTTGTAGCACTTCTTGGGGAGGTATACTCGTGTGATGGTAGGAGTCTAGCAGCGGGTGAGCCAATGAAACTGCGGGCCGGGATATCGCGTATTGTACGAGCAGATGCAGTAGTCGAGAACGATCACAAAGAAATTGGGAAGAGCAGACCGCTAAGATCTGGGAGCGGATGATTCTGACATAAGTAAAACAGCATCACTCTGAATACCTGAGGCCCTGAATCCAGTGTAGTAGGCATACTACGGCTAGCCCTGATGCTAGCTGCGACAGCGACATGGAAAGCACAGCTTGACAAAGAGGTGTGTGTGACACGACGACAATGAAGTTTTTTTAGTGGCTCATACTGTCGGGTTTCCAGTCCGCCTCAGATTTCTGTACAACAATCGCGTTCGCCTCAGCTGCCTCGAATGGCTGCTCTCTCAAGGTTTGTAACGATATCGAACGCATGTATGTCCTCAGCTTTTCATGAAGATCTTTGTTCAGGAGATGGTGTTTTGAAATGGGAAAAACAGTTGGTGGGTGTTCTTGGCCACGATGGATAGCCTTGCTGTGAGCTTTGCGAAAAAGGAGTAGACGTTTGTACATTAGATGGTGGGTCATGACGGAGCTCGCGAAAGTGGCGCCATTAGCTGACCGAAGGTGATTTTTCTTTTGATCGCATAACGTGGGTCAGCAAGAGCAGACATCTGCAGTGAATAGGGGATCTGGTAAGGTGTGTGTTTGTCCAACAGGGTCTTCACAGTCTTTGATTGCTGCTAAGTACGGCGATCGAAGCTAGCCCTCTGGTGTCGGAGACCGCACCAGCACGGACAGTGTTGCATGGATACGGTGTAAATATCCCTTAGATAACACGTTCGACACGAAGTGTCGGAACACACAAGTTCGATCGTAATTTTTGGCATGGTCACCATGCAGTGTACAGGAGCAGGTGGGCGTGAACCTCCACCAGGCCTAAGCACAGGAAGCAGCAATTCCAAAAATGTGCCCAATTTCATCATTGGAATACCAAGCTCCTTGATTCCATGCACACTGAGTCCCAATAAAAGAGTCTAGGGTGATCAAAGGTGCTCATCTGGGTT
>ERZ1031199.57-NODE-57-length-17156-cov-5.160225_pt1 | contig 17156 bp, 7 predicted proteins | sample MGYA00518220_ERZ1031199 | MGnify/ENA primary metagenome ERZ1031199 (study PRJEB33718, sample SAMN03159783) | human skin metagenome | collected 2014-02-25 | study: EMG produced TPA metagenomics assembly of the PRJNA266117 data set (Human skin bacterial metagenome and... | reverse complement strand
ACACCTAAGCCTTCGTCGGCAGCGTCAGATGTGTATAAGAGACAGCCTGAGGACAGTGCTATTACGTCTATTTACTATGACAATGAAGATCTGGAGCTGTACCTAGGCCGTCTCGAGAAGACCGAGGGTGCCGAGGCTATCCGTCTCCGCTGGTACGGTGGTATGGACAACAAGACCATCTTTGTGGAACGTAAGACGCACCGTGAAGACTGGACAGGTGAGAAGAGTGTCAAGGCGCGTTTCCCCATCAAGGAGGAACTCGTGAATGCATTCATGCGTGGAGAATATCGCATGAATGATACATTCGAGGAGATGCGCAAGAAGGGCAAAAAGTCCGACAAGGAAATCGACTCCATGATTCAGCTCGCGTCCGAGGTGCAGTACAGCATCTTGTCGCGCAAACTGCAGCCTGTCATGCGCTCGTTCTACAACCGCACGGCATTCCAGCTACCGGGTGATGCCCGTGTGCGTATCTCGCTTGACACGGAGCTCACGCTGGTGCGTGAAGACAACTGGGATGGCAAGCAGCGCTCGGGCAACAACTGGCGTCGTATGGACATCGGCATCGATTATCCGTTTGAGCAGCTCCCTGAGGCCGATGTCGAGCGTTTCCCGTATGGTGTGCTCGAAGTGAAGCTTCAGACGCAAATGGGTCAGGAACCTCCCAAATGGGTGCGTGAGCTTGTGCAGAGCCACCTCGTCGAGGCTGTGCCCAAGTTCTCCAAGTTCATTCATGGATGTGCTACACTCCTGTCGAACCGTGTGGATCTTGTTCCTTTCTGGCTTCCACAGATGGACATTGACATCCGCAAGCCTGTCTCGATGAACCTGGCTCTTGACCGCCCTCATCACAGCTCTAACAGCTCGGATCACACCCACAGCAGTGGCAGGAATCCGCAGTACGAGCCCGTGAGTGAGGACGAATTCGAAGGTGATGATGGTGACGAGCACATGAAGTCGCAGATCGCCAGTGCTCAACAGGAGGCTGACAACGTGGGTCTGTCGGCGTTTGACCCGCGTATCAAGGAAATTCGTGAGCAGCGTGAGAAGTACCTTGTGGAACACCGCAAGGAGTCGGAGGGTGCTCACAAGGACGCATCGAAGGCGCCTACTAAGGACAAGGCTTCGACGTCTCGTTCGGACTTGCATGTGCCTATGAGTCGCGATGACATTCTTGCACCTTCGACCGTGTTCGACAAGAACTACGTCAAGAAGTTTGGTAACAACATTAGCCGCCTATTGGGATCCGCTGACCAGGCCGGCGACGAGAACGAAGCAGACGAGCGTGCCATTCGTGCTCTCCAGGGCCGCGACGAAGAAGAACCTCGCGGATCGGGTAGTGGTCCACCTAAGGGTGTGGAATACGTTACTGACTTCCGCACGGAGCCTGGCAAGAAGGTATCGGTGCCGATTCGTGTTGAGCCCAAGGTGTACTTTGCCAACGAACGCACGTTCCTCAAGTGGCTCGAGTTCAGTGTGATGGTGGCATCGATCGCTACGGGTCTACTCAACTTCCAACGTGTCGGCGATGTGGTGGGCCTTGTCACTAGCACGCTCTTCACTGTCATCGCACTGTTTACTATCGCATACTCTGGTGCACTATACATGTGGCGCGCGCTCAAGATCCGCGAGCGCAGCTCGTCGAATGTGTACTCGGACTCGTATGGTCCTACCTTTATTTGCGCGACGATTCTTGGTATCACTGTCGTCAACTTCGTCATGCGCTACTTTGAGACGAATGAGTCGCGTCTCTTCCGTGGTGTGCCGAACTAATGAATGACGATGCTGTTGTAGCGGATACAGATGTGAATGGATAGGTTTTTACGAGAGTGGAGTCTCTATCACGTGCGACACACGCACCACATTTTCTGAGAGCGCGGATCGAGGGCTCTTTTTTTTCTGTAGTCGACATGAGTCAGGAGGAAGCATCGTCGTCGCGAGCTCCTCTGAGTCCAGAGGAAGCCAAGGCGGCCACTCTTAAGCAGATCGAATTCTATTTTGCGGATGCGAACTTGCCTTTCGACAAGTTCCTGTTCACGCTCACGCGCAAGGATCCCGAGGGCTGGGTGCCGATTGAGACGCTGGCGTCGTTCAAGCGCATGCGCCCGATGCGTGAGGTGCTGAACACTCAGGAGATGGCAGAGGCGCTTCGCAAGTCTGAGGCGCTGCTTGAAGTCGACGCTGAGGGCCTGCGTGTGCGGCGCAAGGCGGAGCTCAAGCCCGTCACAGACGCCCATACACGCAGCATCTACGCCAAGGGCTTTCCTGATGAGTACGAGGGCTTGCAAGAGGAGCTGGAGGCATTCTTTGCTCAGTTTGGCAAGATCAACGGCGTCCGAATGCGCCGCGAAAACGAAAAGCCGCGCAAGTTCAAGAACAGTGTGTTTGTTGAATTCGCCGATGCAGCAGAGAAGGACGCGCTCCTGGCGAAAGCCAAGGCGGTCGAGCCCGTCGAGGACGGTGGTCATGGTGTGCAATACAAAGACGTACAGCTCCAGGTGATGAGCAAGCCTGCCTATGTCGAGATGAAGATGAAGGAAAAGGGGATCGACCCGAGTGACAACAAGCCTTCGAAGGGTGGTCGCAAGTTTAATGCATTCCGTGAAATGGAGCGAGAGCGCCATAGTGGATCGGACGAGCCCAAAAGCACACGTTCTGACCCGCTCGAGTTCGAATACAATGGCCAGCTGCTGTGCACAAAGCCCGACGGCACGGTGGATGCCGAGAAGGTCACATTCCCTGCTCAGAGTGTGCTGCGCTTCACAAACGCCGCTCAGGGTGGCAGCTGGAAGGACCTGAAGGACACGCTCACGACGCTGCACCCAACGTCGTTTGTCGATTTCCCTGCCGATGCCGTCGAAGGTGTGGTTGGCTTCCGCGAGTCCGTGTCGGACGACAAGCTGCGTGAGATCCAGGACAAGGGCATTACGGTGGGTGGCTCGGCTGTGAGCTGGGAACGCGTGAACGAAGACAAGGCGCGCGACTTTTACGTGGAGCGCGCCAACTTCCGCGCCTCGTTCCTGCTGGACCGCCGCGAAGCCGACCGTCACGCGCCCCGACGCGGACACCGCGGCCATGCTCGCGGCGGTGGCCGTAGCGGCCGTGGCGGACGCCCCGCACCTGCGCCCCCGTCGAGCGACAAGCGCAAGCACGCTGATGAGCCACCACAAGTGGAAGCTAAGCGCAGCAAGACGGACGAATAGTTCATAGACTACATGCTCTCTGTGGGAAGATGCGCGAGCATACGCTGACGACGCGATTCGGAGGCGGCGTCTGTGCCTGTGGCGGCAGCGGCAGCGAGTTTCGGTTTTTGCTGCCGCTCGTGCTCCTTTTTGGCAGTGCGCTGAACGGTCTGGGGCGCCTCGCGCAGGCCGAAGGCCTTGGCAAGGTGCCCGAGATGGAGCTGATGTACGTGGAAGATATCCTTCTCGGCGGCGGGGTGCGTTGCGTACGCCCGGATATGTGCGAGGAACGCTGTGCGGGCGAGTGTAGCGTGGCTTGGCGACGCAAGAACCCATCGTTCGAGGGCCATCTGGACGTCAGTGGCACGCGACTCATACTCGCGAGCAGCACCGCCAAAGCCTTGAAAGAGCACGGTATCGTATCCCACCAAAGGCACCTGGGCCGGCCGAGAGGCCACGACCATGCGGCGCGTGAGTGTATCGAGCCACGGCCGCTCGTGTGGCATGAGCATGAGCCAGCTGGTGCCTTGGCGTCCCACACGCGCCGTTCGTCCTACGCGGTGGACATACTCTTCCACGCCATCTTCCGTCGGCACGTCCATCTGGATGACGCAGCTCACATGCGGCAAGTCCAAGCCGCGAGCAGCGACACTGGTGCACAGCAGAATACCACCGCGTGTGGCGGGCGGTGCCTCTGTGCCATCTGTGAGTGTGTGGAATGCACGCAGGGACGCAATGCGGTCTTTTTGCGACATGGAACCGTGCAGCCGATAAATCGGCACACCCGGGAACAGCTGGCTATGCTGAGCGAGGGGCGTCTCCAGTGCAGCCTCCTTCGAGGCTTCTTGGTCACCCAGGCGTGCCCCGCCGATGGCATGCCAGTGAAAGTCGACCGTGTCTGTGCAAGTCAGAAATACCATAATGCGCGCGGCGCCCTGATGCGCTGCATCAGCGACACGCGGCAAACTCTGGCGCAAGAGGGCGAGCAGCGACACGAAACGCAGCTTGGGCGGCACGATCACGGCGTGCTGCGCCAGTTGGGCCGGTGCAGCGAATGTCGGCTCAGCAGCCGACGCCTCTGTCTTCATGCCGACACGCACGAGCATGGGATCACAGAGCGTCGTGCCAGAGAACGCCTGCACGCGCTCGTCGAGCGTCGCGGAGCACAGCACCACACGTCGTCTCCACGCCCACCATGCCATGCCGAGTGAATCGGTCACTTGGTCATCCGGTGCGTCGGATGAGAGGGCTCCGCTCTCAACGAGCGCAGAGCGCGCCGTAGACAGGGCGAGGCGGCGACGTCCATCGAGCGCCTTGATAATCCCCGTGAGCTGTTCCTCAAAGCCCAGCTCGAGGATACGATCCGCTTCATCCAGTACGAGCCAGCGGCACTTGCCCACATCGAGACTAGCCGTGTTCTGCAAGTGGTCCAGCAAGCGACCGGGCGTCGACACTAGGATCGGACATCCCTTGCGCAGACGCTGCTTTTCGTGGTTCTTCGTGCTCCCGCCCGTGAGTAGGCCTGGTACAATCCAGCGCGCACGACGGCGCGGCACACCTTCTGCCTGTTCGTCCGGCGACGCGAGCGAGAGCGTCAGGAGTCGCTCGAGGACCTGGTATATCTGACGAGCTAGTTCACGCGTCGGTGCGAGAATAATAGCCAGTGTGCCCACACTGCGATCGATAAAGCTCTCTTCCGAAAGTGGCAAAAGCGATTGCACGATCGGAAGCAGATACGTCAGCGTCTTACCACTGCCTGTTTGGGCCTGGATCAGCACGTCGCGCTGGGGCATGGGAGGCGCCGAGAGAAGCGGCGGGATAGCCAGACGCTGAATCTCGGTCGGCTTGTCTCGGATGTCCATACGCTCCCTAAGGTGCGCCGCTAGGATATACTCCAGGCCCAGCTGCTCGAACGATGCATCGGCAGAGGGCGCATTGGTGGGTGCGGCGCGTGGTATCGAAGGAAGCTCCGTGGGCTTATCAGCATTCGCTTCATCACGCGAAAAAAGCGAGGAAATATACAGACCCGACTTGGTCGCAGACGGCTGCGCAGCCATAGCGCGGGCCTTTCGAAGGGCCGCTTGATCTGCTTCGCCATCTGGCACGTTTTCCTGCTGACGCGGCATAGGGCGCGCTCGCTTCAGCCCACGGTGGTTTGTACTGTCTCTTCCGCGCCTCTTCTTATCGCGGTGACTCGCGCGTGTCGGCGCTGGCGCCACTGCATCTAAATTGAGGAGCAGGCCATCATCATGCTCCATGACGGCAGGGGGCAACTTGGGCGAACCTCCACGACGAGAGCAAAAATTTTCACCTCCACTGACCTTGTCCAGCGACACAATGGTGGCCAAAGCCCCGCCCCGTCCTACGGCCGTTGTCGTGGATCAGGGCCTCAGGTACCGCTCCAAGACGCGCGGACTATTGCATACCCACAACTTGCCAGCGCTTCAGAATTTGCTGAAGCGTGATCCGTCAGCGTACACGGAGGATTTCCTTGCGCAATGGAACCACTACGAGAGCCTACGGCGCATTTTTGCGTCGGGTGTGGGGCAGCAAGTCGAGGGCGCTGCATTGGACGGCAATGTGAGTGCTGTGCGCATGAGCAAGGATCAGCAGTCGCAATTTGATCAGCTGCTTTCGTTCGTGGCACAGCTGGCGCCAAGCTACCCAGACATCACCAAGGCTCTGCCGGAGCATCTCAGTGAGCTCCTGCTAGAGCACCATGCGAGTCTTAGCCCCGAGACACGCAAGACGTGCTTTCGTGCATTGTCCCTGCTGCACAATCGCCAGATGATTTCCAGTGAATTTTTCCTCAAGACGCTCTTTCCTCTGCTGAGCATGACGTCGTCGTCCGACATGCGGACGATGCTGCTCCATGCGATTGTACAGGACATTAAGCTTGCGAACCAAAAGTCGAAGGATCCTCGTCTGAACCGCATGGTCCAGGGTCTGTTGTTTGGCATGGTAGAACGTGGCATGAATCCGGACGACACGAGCGTCGTACTGCGCCGTGCCGATGCCGAGCTCAAGGGACGCACCGAGGCTCTGTGGGCGGTGCGAGTAGCCTCTGAAATGTGGCGACGCAGGATCTGGACGGATGAGCGCACTGTCGCTCTGCTTGCTATGGCATGCACGCACCCACATCCCAAGGTGCAGGCCTCAGCCGTGCGCTTCTTCCTAGGTGATTTGCATGCGGCGGAAAACGCAGGGCATGACAGCGATGAAGAGCAGGACGAGCCAGAGGATGTAGGACGCCTCCAGCACCAGAACCGAGTCGGTAAAAAGACCAAGGCTGCTGAGCGACGACTGAAGCTCGCCAAGGCGCACGCACGTCGGCGACGCAAGGAGCAATCGGAAAAGGCCCTCGATGAAGCAGACCAGGAAACGGGCAACTTGGCGGCGATTCACCTCCTGTATGACCCGCAGTCATTCGGCGAGAATCTGTTCGAGAATCTCAGCCGCGGCGACAAGCGGCATTCGCTCGAAGTCAAAGTGCGCATCATGCAGCTGCTGAGCCGGGTGATGAGCGTACACCGTTTGACCATTCTGAGCTTTTACAGCTACATGGCCAAGTACCTCATGCCGCACCAGCTCCATATCACCCTGATTCTTGTATCGCTGGCTCAGTCCGTGCACGAGCAGACGCCGACAGATGTTTTGACGCCGGCCATCCGCAAGATTGCGTATGCGTTTGTGCATCCTGGCGTCAGTGCCGAAGTCGTAGCGGCCGGTATCAACACGATCCGAGAGATCTGCCGCCGGCAGCCATGGTGCATGGAGCAAGATCTGCTGGAGGACCTGGTTGCGTACCGTCACTCCAAGGACAAAGGCGTCAGTGCGGCATCGCGAAGTCTCATGCTGCTGTACCGCGAAGTCAATCCGGGTATGCTGCACCGCACAGAACGTGGCAAGGCAGCATCCATAGCCATGGCTCAGGGCAAGGAAGCTGAGCGCTATGGAGTGGACCGTCGAGAAGTGCATGGCATCCAGGGCCTTGAATTACTCGAGCAGCATCTGAAGGAGCGTGACGATGAAGCGGCCGATGATGAGGCACAGTGGGACGGCTGGGAAGTCGAGAGTGATGACGAAAGCGATATGTCCGGTGGCTGGGTCAATGTCAGCTCGGACGACGAGCAAGATTACTTTGAGCTGGAAAAGAGTGATGATGACGAAGAAGAGAAAGATGACACGAAGGAGGTAGACACGCGTCCTATGAGTGTGCGTGTGCGCGAGGCCCGACGAAAGCGCAAGGAAGAACAGAAGCAGGAGGGTGAAGACGAGTCAGAATCGGAACCACAGCCGGAGCCAGCGTCTCACGAAGAGGCGCCCGCGCCCGACGCCTTTTCCGAGCTAGCGACGACGCGCATCCTCACGCCCGCCGACTTCGCCAAGCTCAATGAGCTGCGGCTCCAAGCGGCCGAGGAAACGGCCAAGACAGGCGGCGCAGCTGGCGCCCGGGCGCGGCGCGAGTTGGCAGCGCTGCAGCTGACCAAGAAGCGGACGACCGGCACCCACGAGGTACTGGACGAGTCGGACATTCTGGGCCCGCGCAAGAAGACCAAAGCAGACTACGAAGAACGTATGGCGAGTATCAACGCTGGCCGCGAGGGCCGCGAGAAGTTTGGCAGCAACAAGGGGAAGAAAAAGAAAGAAGTGGCCAGCAGCTCGACCAACCGCCAGAAGGCCAAAGGCAAGAACTTCCAGATGGTGGCCAAGAGCTGGGGTGTGCGCAGCAAAAAGAATGCGTCGCTGCGTGAGAAAAGCAAGCGTCTTCGCGCGCATGTCAACAAAGCGAAGAAACGTATGAAATAGCTACAGATCCATAGGATGTTGCCGTACCAATTCCCACTCGACGCGCAGCAAGACCCACACACATCGCCGCACGATCTCCAGCGCTTCGAGAAGAAGCAGGCCCCTCTGCCAGTCCCAGAGGAACTGCCAGTGCGAGCTAAGCTTGACGGACCACGTGAAGCGAAGCACCAGGTTGACGCATAGAATCGCCCAGTACAAACTGGGGGGCAGCGGTAGGGGTTTCTCAGGCATCCGCAGGACCGTGGGGCGACGCACATGGCCCTGCGGCTTCATCGGCAGCGCTGCATGTGTGTGGTCGTGTTCGCTGGAAGAGCGCCGATGCAAGGTCGGCAGCTGCGTGGGCGGATGCGTGACGAGTGCATGAAACGAGTGTGGTTGGAGCAGATCGAGGCCCCAGTCATTCGTCACGTCCCACCAGAACGAAAAGAGCGTGTTAAACAGTACGCACGCATACCATGCCACATCAACGATACGTGCGGCGCCGGGCGAGAGCGACATGAACACGGGCCACGAACGGAGCCAGATGACTGGGAGCGACGACAGATACTTGAGTGCATTGTACAAAGGGCGTCGCACGCGCGTGCCGGACGTGTAGTATTCGGACAAGCACTGCCGAAACCGGATCACGTACGGCACGCTGATGAGCACGGGCACGGCCACATGCGTCTGAGCTTGAAGCAAGATGCGGTCATCTGCACGCTGGCCCATGACAAAGTAGGCCAGCAACACAAGGGAGAGCCACACATCGCCCAGAACTTTGGCAAACGACGTGAGAATATCCGCCAGCACCACATCCGTGAACAGGATGGGCTGTTGCAGCGACGGCGTGAAAAGTCGCACGAGCGAGCGGTTCCAGGCACGTAGCAGGTGCCGAAACGGGCCCGGGACGATCCAGAGCACGAGCAAGCCCGCCAACGTTGCCGTCTCCCAGGCCTGGGCGTGCAGCGTCCGTAACCCCGTGCGTGGCTCAACATGCAGGCGGTACATGAGCCAGCAGAAGGTGGACCATGCGACGTGGCATAGGGCAAGTAGATACAAGGGCAATGCACCGCTCTCACGCGTGGGATCCGTGCGTGTGTGGGCGAGTGGGAGACGCGACGCCGGTCCTGGGCCATGAAACACGTTCATGTCCCAGTGCTGCAGCACCTGCAGAATCACGCCGAAACCACACATACACAGCGCCGTCATGAGCACCGCACGGAAAATGGGCGGCAGGAAATGCTCAAAGGAGGCATCCAGGACCGTGCCGGCGCGATCTGGCGCCGCCCTTGCAACAGCTGCCCATGCCCACACACCCAAGGCAGCCGTCCGCATTCACGGCGGTTGTGGAGAAAAAAAGAGCTACGTGCAAAACGCATCCATTTTTGTCCTGAGTATGCAGCTAGAGGACCAGCATAGTACATCACGACGGCTCGTCGCGCAGACAAGCGAGCGTCTATTGGATCCTGCTTTTCCGTGCCACTCAAGCACGAGGGAGATATAAGCGCAACACTTAGGCGTCGCGGACCTTGATGGTACCGCGCTGGAGACCGGTGCGACGGGCAGCAATAAGACCGACCTTCTGACCTGGCACGGAGCCACGCTTGACGGTCGACGAGTGACCAATGTGCTCGTGGTTACCACCACCGTGAGGGTGGTCAACGGGGTTCATGGCCACACCACGAGTGCGAGGCCAGCAGTTGCGCTTGACGCGGTACTTGTGGTAGGCACGGCCGGCCTTGAGCAAGGGCTTGTCAATACGACCACCACCGGCAACAACACCGACAGTAGCACGGCCGAAGCTCGGCACCGTCTTCTTGGCGCCCGAGGGCAGACGAATACGGGTCACACCCGAGTCGAGGTCGTGACCGATCACAGTGGCGTAGTTGCCCGACGTACGCGCGAGCGCTCCGCGGTCACCGACCTTCTCCTCGACGTTGCACACAATCGTACCCTCAGGGAGCGAGCTCAGAGGAAGCACGTTGCCGACGTTAAGCATGGCCTTCTTACCGCAGTACACAAACTGACCCGTGTGCAAACCTTCGGGAGCGATAAACGTCTCAGTGACCTGCTTGTAGTGGTAAGGGTCACGGAATGTGACACGAGCAAGAGGAGCACCACTGTCGAGTAAGCCAAGCATGCGAAAAATACATACCGTCCAGCATCGTGGATAATGTCCTTCACAAGACCGCGAACGTAACCGTTGCGCTCAGCAAAGTCAAATGGGCGCAGCTTGGCAGGCGCCTTGTTCAGGCGCGTGTGAGCAGTGAAAATACCACCGCTCTTACGTTGAGCACGGATAACTGTATCATGTTAGTACTCTGCTCCCGTCTCGTGCGATGCGCCCGTCGTGACCGCACTGATACATACCGCGTCCCATGGTCTTGACTCGTAGTGGTGGAGAGCAAGCTTCGTCCGCCTCAGGCGGTTTGACTCTTTCTCACAACACGCACCGAAACTGGGCAGCCCTCCGGTCATGTCACGTGTGAAATGTAGTTTTGTATTCGGCCGACATGACTAGACCCCACCTCCACCTCCTCCCTTCAGGCCTTCGCCACGCGCTTAGCCAGCGGCACCGGTGTGGGTACGTGTGAACGTGGCGCGGTACGAAGCATCTTGTCAGGATGAACACACACATCACATTACTATCAGCATTGTCCGAGCATTCGTGTGGACGTCTAATTCTGCAATGCTGAACTCAGTGCTTCGTTCGCGTTCATCCCCGTGATTGTATACTAACTCATATGTACGATAACAGGTGCATCTTCCCCCTCCTCAGCATCGTCAGCTTCTACTTCTTCATCGAGTAAATAGTCTAATGACCACTCAAATTGCTTTTGTGCCATGGCACTAAGCTTGCGCCACGCCTGAACGAGTTGTTCATGCTCTGTACTCGGCGACGATGACGACGTGGCTGCCCAGGCGCCGAGGCTGCGGCTGATGTTCGTGCGCAGACTTGCCATATCCTCCAAGATCTGGGCCTCGAACGTGAGCAAGTCTTCTGTCCAAATCGTGGATGGTAGGGCTTCGAACTGGGACACAAGTGTCTGAATCCAGGCTCTGTGCGCCTCGAGGCGCGGTGCCCACACGTGCGAAGGCAAGGCGGTGTCCCATTCACATGGATGCAAGGTATGCGGTGGCGTTGGGGCACCAATATAGGCTGCAGCACGACTAAAGAGAGAGACCATGGCCATCCAGTGGTCCAACGCTGCCGCGTTGCTGGTGCATCGGAATAGAAGAAAACACAGTTCAAACTCTCGAAGCAGTGGCTCGTGAGATAACGATACCTTTTCCGCGTCACACGCTCGCTGCATTACATGCTCAAGCAGCCAAGATTTGTCCATATTCCATCGTGTCCTTTCCTCACCGTGCGCCTCCGGCGGCCAACTATGCGAGAGTGAAAATGAGGTGAATGCCAGCCCAGGTAGAAAAATTTCTTCTTGCAGGCGAGGATCCGTACGAAGTTCTCGTAACGAGGAACGTGCATTACGATCTGTCACCGGCGTGAACGAATCGCATGTGGCGTCGGCAGAGCCAGCGTCGATGCCAAACACACGATCGATGGTGCTTCGTCTGAGCCGTAAAAAGTGTGTTAAACGATGCCATGATGGGCTTGAATCCATGGGGTAAGCAGCCAGATGGCGATCCATGCTTTGCAGGTGATCTCGTGAGACAATCACAGGCGTTTCTGCACCTGTACCGGGCGCCGTCATCCAGGTATCGGACGTTGCATCATACATGCGTACCAGAACGGTTTCTTCCTGAACGTAAAAGAACCAAATAGATCGAATACCCTCCGACAAGCCGTCGTGTCGGTCGCCGTCGTCCGCGGAGGCAGCCGCACTCTGCCATGCAATGCAGTGTATGCCGGGCGGAACAAGTTTGAAGCCCTCAAAGGATGTGTCTGTCCGATATGCATGCTGATCTATCGATATATACGAGCCGCGCGGCAAATTTTGTAGGAGGATAAAGGCATGGCGAGCATACCAATCCGCCACCGACATGCAGGAGAGACGCGTCGATCACCAAGTGGAGGTGGCATCAGGCGGCCCCGGAGCCTTGCAGGACAAAGGCGACCAGCGTGCGTGAGCGATTCCACGACGGGGGCGACGTAATGCGAGCGAGCGTTGCCTCTGACGTGGGGCTAGTCTGTGTCAATTGAGATAGGATGTGCTCCACGAGTTGGAGACGGCTATCGGCCTCTTGGCTGCCAGGCAAGGCACGTGGAGTGCCTGACTTGGCAGAGATTTCCACCCGCACCTGGTGTCCGCGCTCCAGTTCACGACGCGCTTTAGACAGCTTGTGGGAAAGATCATGGTCTGACACGTTCCAAGAAAGCGTCAATGCTTTGGATTGCGTGCTCGTGGGCTTCTTTTTCTTCTCGCGCTGTCGCTCATATTCCACGCGCTTGTTGATCAGACGGCATATGGGGAGATCTCGGAGAGACCACTCTTTTTTTTTCTGCGTAGGGTCGTCCATAGCGCCCTTTGTGACTTGCATAAGCAGGTATGCCTTGCGGTCGATTTTCGCTAGGATATCTTGGGGTTTGAACGGCCCATGAAGCTGTCCGCTGGTCGGGTCGACAAGCTGAATGAGGGGTGCAGTGATTCGTTCATCGACAAGCTTGTCTTGCGCCGACTTGTCATTCGCCGCGCGGGGGGCTGCTGTATGGAACAGGAGGGTTGCGGCGCCAAGTGGTCCAGTGGGCCATTTGGCGCGCAGCGGTGTCATGCGGCCACGCAGAGTCGGCGACAGCAGAGCGAAACTCTTCATATTTGAGCAGATCAAGGAAATAGAGAGCTTGTGGGTATGTGAGATACTTGACGTACTGGGGCGCACGAAAATACTCGAGGTACTCTAGGTAGTTGAGAAACGCCGGATCGTCAAAGTAGCCTTGCTGCGATAGCTGGTGCAGGTAGTAGGGGTTGCTCAGCGCTGATAAAAATTCGAGATCCCGCGAAAACCGCTGCTGATTTGCCACGCGTACAGGATCCAGCTCGGTGCCCGTAGCCGTGTGGAGCATGACCAACGCCCTCCTCGCAGGGGGCTGGCCGCTCTGGTCCCTGGCCTGTGAGCTTAATTCCTCGACAACACCCACAGCCGCTCGGCGTGGAGCACATACCTCGTCCTTGACGAGAACGCGATGCGTGCCGTCCAGGAGGGTGCGGCCGGTGCGCGCGCACCTCAGAGATGCACATCGCAGAAGCGTTTAGTCCTGCGTTATATTAATGCAGTGACTTCGGCGATGAGGACGAGTCCGCGATGGTCGCAGGCGGCTGGCGCACCGAACGCTGTCCTGAGCTCGGCCACCACGAGTACTATGGCGCTGAGTCTTACGCGCGCCGCGCAGATGCTCGCTCGGTCTGAGCTATCTCTACAGGAAAAGGAGCAGGATGATTTGAAAGAGGATGCGCGCTCAGAGCCTGCGAGTGTCGGCCTGTTGGGCGGCTTTACTGTGCTACGTGCTCAGCTTCGCATGGTATCAGATGTGGCCGAGATTCCGCTGCCTACGTTGTTATCGCACTTTATCGGTGTGATTCTTAGCCCGAGAACGACAGGCGCAGTCACGCAAGTGGCGCTGGAAGCAGTGGCGGCGTTCCTGGACGGTGGCCTGTTCCGCACGTCGAGTATCGGACTGGAGCAGGCCGTGCAGGAAGTGGCGCATGCGACCTCTCACTGCCGCTTTGAGCCGTCGGATGCAGGGAAAGATGAGGTGGTGCTGCTGGCGATTCTTGATGTTATGTATGCGCTGGTTCGCGGCCGTGCAGTGCGCGACGACGACGACGCTAACGGGGAGGGGAAGCCGTTTGTTGATATGCTCGGCGACGAAAGCGTGTGTGAGCTCATGGAGACGTGTTTGAGCATGGGCTGCCAGACGCGACTTAGTTCCGCGCTGCGGCGGACGGCCGAGCGCAAGATGCAAGGTATGATCCGAGAGGTATTCTCGCGTCTGCAGACCATGCCACTCCAGGCTGATGAAGCGTACACGGAGACGGGGCGTCCGCAGGAGCCAGACGTGGCAACGCTGATGGCAGACCGCGTTGGTGCTGACGCCGAAGACGACAAGCAACTGCGGATGGCGACGCCCGATCCCAAAAGTCGCTCCATCCCTGCAGCAGGGGGTGGGACAGAGCCTGAGGAAGAGCCGCTCAGGAACGAGCAGGAGGAATCAGAGCCTCCGGGCGAAGCCCAAGGAGAGCCGAATATGGACGAGCAGAGAGACAAAGAGGCTTTGGACAAGCCCGCCGACCCAGCGCCCGAGCCGCGAGAGCCGTTCGATGCCCATCACCACGCGCCCACGCCCGGGGCATCCAACGCGGACGAGGTGCGCACATCGACCGATGTGGACCGACGTATGCGGTCAGCCGAACCTGTGGTGCCGTTCGGCATGCCAGCGCTCAAAGAGATTCTGCGCGTCCTTATTTCGCTGCTGGACCCCGGCAGTGTGCGGCACACCATGACTATGCGCTTGCTGGGTCTGTCACTGCTGGGCAGCGTGCTGGACACGCATGGTGCATGGCTTGCGCGCTTCCCATCGCTGCGAGCCCTCCTGGGCGACTCTGCGTGCCGCTACCTCTTCCAGCTTGCGAATAGTGAGTATGGTCCGCTAGTCGCACACAGTCTGCGTGTGTTGCATGTGCTGTTTGTCGAGCTTCGTGGGCACCTCAAGATGCAGCAGGAACTGCTTCTTCAGTTCTATGTGCAGCAGCTTCGATCAGCTCAGACGTTGGTGGACAAGCCGTGGTCGGACGAAGAAAGCCAGCCCGAATCTCCCCCGGTCCTCGCCTCCTTCCACGCGAGCGCCTCGGGTGAGCAACGCGAGCTGTTTACCGAGGCTTTGTGCCACCACCTTGCGGGCGACGACGACACCGCGGATCCGTTTGTGGTACTGTGGCGCAACTACGATTGCGATATGGACTGCGCGAATTTGTACGATCATGTCACTCAGTTTTTGTGTCGCGCTATTTTTGCGCAGCCGATGCCTGGTGCAGCGGCGATGGCGCCGCGCACTTCGCCGTCCGGGTTGCAGCTCGTGGCACTCGACATGGTCTTGGGCATGGTCGAGCGCATGGCAGCGCGGCACGAGTCCGGCGGCACGGACGAGTCGGGGCTGCCGAGCACACTGCGTATGCAACGCGAGCGCAAAGCGCTTCTGGCCGCTGGCGCGGCGGCATTCAATCATAAGCCGAAGGACGGCATTGCCTTTCTTGCGCAGCAGGCGCTGCTTGCGCCGAGTGGTCGCGAGCGAGCGCGCAGCATTGCGCGCTTCCTAAAAGACTCGCCGCTGGTGGACAAGCGTCTGCTGGGTGACTACATTTCGCGTGCAGAGAATGTGGATGTCTTGGCCGAATATATGGACATGTTCGACTTTGGCGAATGCGACGTGGCCGAGGCTATGCGCGCGCTCTGTGAGGCTTTCCGGCTGCCTGGGGAGGCGCAGCAGATTGCGCGCATCACCGAGACGTTCGCGCGCAAGTACTTTGCGTCCAAGCCGCCCGGGATCCGGAGTGAGGACGCTGTCTACGTCCTAGCCTACAGTATTATCATGCTCAATACAGACCTGCACAACCCACAAGTGACGCGTCGTATGACGACGGCCGACTACCAGCGCAATTTGCGTGGTGTGAACGATGGCGCCGACTTTGATCAGGCGTACCTGGCGGCGATCTACGACGGCATCCGACGTCGCGAGATTGTGATGCCTGAAGAACACGCTGGCCAACTGGGCTTTGACTACGCGTGGAAAGAGCTGCTGCGTCGTGCGCGTGCGGGCAATAAGTTGCATCTGTACACGGGCGCGGCCCTGGATGCCGACATGTTCCGGCACAGCTGGCGCCCCTTTGTGGCCAGTATCGTGCATGCATTTTCGACGCTGCAGGACGAGCACCTGCTGCACCGCGTCATTGCAGGATGCCGGCAGTGCGTTGTGCTGGCGCGGGCTTATGACGTGCCGGGCGTGCTGGACTACATGGTCGAGCACCTCGCGTCCGCGACGGGTTTGATGCCAGGCACCGAGCTGGACGATGCAGGCACCGATGCCGTCGTCGAGCATGACGGCACACGCCTCACTGTCTCGCCACTGAGTGTGGCTTTCGGCAGCCAGTTCAAGCAGCAGCTCGCGGCCGTGGTGCTATTTACTATCGCCCATGGCAGCGGCGCCTCATTGCGCTCGGGATGGTCCAGTCTGCTGGCCTGCATCGAGACGCTCCTGGTGCATGGCCTGCTGCCACGCGGCACGGCGCAGATGTATGTGGCGCGCGACATGTATGCGCCGATTCCCCTCACGGGCAAGGGTGCGATGACCGCCAGTACAGCTCCTGCCACAGCGGCCGCGGGCGGCCTCTTTTCCACGCTCTCGAGCTACTTTCTGTCGCCGTATCCCGCTGCCTCCGAGCCTATGCACGTCAGCGACGCGGATCTTGAAAGCACGCTGTGTGCTCTTGACTGCCTTGCGTCGTGCAAGATCCATCAGATGCACTCACACATCGCCGAGCTGCCAGACGACGCACTCGCCGCGTACGTCGCTGCCGTGTATGAGCGATTGGGCGCCTCGGTGCGGCTGCGTCCCGATTACAGCCCCGTGCCCGTGTTCTGGCTGGAGCAGTTGACCACGCTGGTATGCACGCGCCCTGCGTGTGTCTCGCAGCAGCAGGCCCTGGATGTGCACCTTGCGCGGATCAAAGAGGCGCCGCATACGCCGCCGACGGAACTCGAGAGGGCCACGTTGGGCGCGATGCGGATCGCTGCCGCTACGGACCACGTGCATGATGCGCTCATGGCCGTCCTCGATGCCCTGCGCAGCGTGCCGAGTACCTTGCATGCCACCGTAAGTGCCGCGTTCCTGACGGGCCTCGTCACGATCATCGAGCGCGGCATGCCGCCCGTCTCTGACGACGAGTGGCGAACGCTTCTGCATCTGGTGACGTCGTATGCACGCGTGCGCCGGGCGGCGACGGCGCGTGCAGCGCTGGAGCTTGTCGTGCATATGGTGCCGCAGCACGTCCAGCCCGTGACGTACGCGGCCCTCGTCGAGCTCGTACGCGAGACGCTGTCGGACGCGGATCGCGCGATGTGGCACGGCGAAGACCACGCGCCGCGCCGTACCCTGACAGAGAAGCGCGAGCTCAGCGACTGGATGGCTGTCTCTTATACACATCTCCGAGCCCACGAGACCTCTCTACATCT
>ERZ1031199.56-NODE-56-length-17635-cov-6.033220_pt1 | contig 17635 bp, 11 predicted proteins | sample MGYA00518220_ERZ1031199 | MGnify/ENA primary metagenome ERZ1031199 (study PRJEB33718, sample SAMN03159783) | human skin metagenome | collected 2014-02-25 | study: EMG produced TPA metagenomics assembly of the PRJNA266117 data set (Human skin bacterial metagenome and... | reverse complement strand
TCTACACCTAAGCCTTCGTCGGCAGCGTCAGATGTGTATAAGAGACAGATGGGATCCTGTGCACGGGACTTGCGAGCGCCGTGACCTGCAGGTTTGGACGAAGCAGTGCGTGACGAAGACGTCACTTTGGATGGTACGGCAGAGCGGCGCTTCGCTTCTTCAATTCTTGGCCGAACTATAGTACGGAGTGCCAAAAGGTCAGAAGAGGCACGCATGCCTGGTACACCGTCTTCCATTTCTTCCATCAATTTGCCTCGCAAGGCATCGTCGCGATCCAGAAGCACGATTTCATATTTTGAGCGGATGCGACGCACAAACTCAGCGTCCTGTGGATCTGGAACATAAACACGCTTAGGCTTGGAGGCAGGCACATGTTCTACCTGTGCGTCCGCCTCGCCCTGGGTCTTAGTAGCGGAGGCTTCGTCCAGAGCATCAGATGATGGAACGATACCTTCCCAGGAATCGCGCTTTCCCAATAAGTAGTCCAGTACAGCCGACCGTTCCAGTGCTGGAAGTGGCACGATCTCTGCTAGTGTGGCATTCCGAAGGTATGCACCAGCACGTTCTTCGCGCTGCTGAATCGCAAAAACGAGGGCTGCAAGTGGGACGAATGCATCGGGTTCCGTCTCAGGTGAGGGCGCTCTTCCATCACTATTGCGCGTATCACGAGAACGGAGCACACGTGTGACTGAGACAGCGGGAAGCACAGTATCTGGGGAGCCTTGGGCATATTGCATGGAGGACGTATCAATATGCGAGAGCACAATAGAAGTAGCTTGCTTCACGATCTCAGTCACAGCGCCACTTGCATCATGCAGATGCACATACTTCAATGGGTCATTTTCACCCGCTATGACGGCTGTGCGAAGGCACAGCAAGGGGTCTAATCCGCGTTCCCCAGACTGCATCGAAGCACTGGGAAAAAAAAAGACGGAACGCGGTCTGGTGGAGAGAAGCGAGCAACCGAAATTCGTAAAAACACAACTATGGTACTAGTAACGTAGACGGAAAAGAGCCTATGGTTGAACGCCTGCAGCAGGCAACAGAGCACGAGGTGATAGGCGCACCACTGCGCTCACGACAAGTTGACGCATGACCCGGATAAATACGCGCAGTATCTCAAGCACGAGATAAGAGCCTTTCTGGGACTTACGCGACACTCGGTTGAGCCGCAGGCGTATCAAAAATGGGCCATGATGGGCCACACACCGTTTGTCCAGCAAGCAAACAGTGCAAAAGAGGATAGCACTGCTGCCATTCGATTCAGGAGCACAAAGCTCTCCGTATGTTGCCACTGATAAAGCTTCTGGAGCGGGACGGAGTCAGGCGGGTATTGCGACAAAAACCGAACACCGCGGTGATCTTCACCAAAGACGTGCGGCTCTTGCGTAATCATATGTGGGACTTGGGTTGTCTGTTGGACACGCCGCTGCAGAAACTGGCTGTGTGCATGCATAGACAACGCGAAAGGCGGGCCATATGGATGAAGCCCGGCACGGTACGATATAAAGGAGGGTGGTGACCAGGGTGAGAGGAGCACGCCATGATCGTCGATGCACCAGCTACCAAGCAACCAAAGCCAAGGCATACCTAGAAATCCGAACCAGTACAGACGGACGGCGTCAGGATCCGGCTTGCTCTTTTCTGCAGGGGGATGTAAAACAGAGAAGGGCACACGAGTGTGTGGACCAGACGGAGACAAGCTGTCCATACTCTCATCTTCATTTTCACTGCATTCACGCAGCGGAGGCGATCCTTCGAGGCCGTATCTCTCGGCCAGATGCAGGGGGCGCAGACGAGACGCATTTTGCTGGGGCGTTTGTGTTGGCATATCCCGCGACAAGGGATGCGAGAAAGATACACCTAGTCCATGCATTTCACCTGGTGATACAGACCGACCGTCATCATGCACAGCATGCATGGATACGAGCGAGTCCTCCTCTAGCTCTTCGCCAAAGTACTTCGACACAAGTTGTAGAGAGCGCAGTGGCGGTGAGTGGGGCTTGGCAATAGGAATAGCAAAATTGTCCACTGAATCATCAGGGCCAAGCTCTGATTCTTCGTTCTCGCTCCTCGTTGCGGTATTTGGCGATTCTTGTGTATCAAATGCATACATCAGACCCGGGAACCATCGATCTAACCCTCCGTGCACAGAGGGTGAAGCGTGTTCATCGCTTGAAAAGGACCTTGAATGACTGCGTCGAATAATATCATCCGTTATTCCATAAGTCCGCAACCTTTGTGATCGCCTTTGTGTAGTCGGTGACTTGGTCAGCGAGGGGGATGTGGTCGGTATAGACTGCAAGAGGGGAGACATGTCGAATGGATCATGCATTGGGTGAAAATGGTGAGCCTGAGATGTTTCCGTCGACGATGTAGTCGTAGCAACTGATTCAGACAACAAAGGAGAGTTACTAGATGGTGGCGAGCTTGGAGACATGGAGTGACCGAGGGCATATGATTCATAGCGATCGCAGCGTGGCAGAGAATATACGTTTGTATCGCGGTGCAAAGTTGGTACGCGCAAGCTGCTGTTGGCCTTGATTGTATCTACAGGTGTAAAACCGTACAAAGGACCGGCGACAGGATATCGGTGAGACCAGAATGGATCTGAACGTAGCTCTGGTGAGCTCCAGTCCATGCTGAGCGCATAATTCGCTTCATTGGACTTTGTGTGGTGTGACATGGATCGCTTCTGATGAACTGTTCCACTTTCACGGATGTAACCTAAGCCAGAGATCCGACGGCCATTCTTTCCTGTTGGAGGCTCATGTATATTCGACATGGTAGCCGGCATCGAATGCCGCGGCGCGTATCGTTCCATCCCCCCCGACGGTTGACCCGACATTGGGGCTGCAACAAGCTAACAGGTGAGCTGAAATGACACGTCCTTTACCAGCAATAAAGTGGGGATTGCTTGGCAAAAGATCTTGGTTGGGGTGGGTGTTGGTAAATTGTAGAGTTGTTGACGTGCATGCAGCAGCACACTTATTTTCGCCAACCAGTTGCACGTGAGGAACGTGTTGGTCCCACACGTACCCGATAGGCCTTAAATTTCGGTTATAGACACGCTCTATGGTTCGACATAGCAGAGACAGAGTACATCTCTATACTGTTGTTCCAGGCTCTTCTATAGAGGCTCAGTTTATATAGTGGTACGAACATACTGTGCCTAATTCGATTTCGCACATCCATGACAAGCATGTAATCGTACTTGTTAAGCACGTCATTCCCTTGTCCACGTGACTTGGGTCAGTTATAAGATGCGCACGGCCCGTCATTATGACGTCACCAACGCCACTATCATCATCATGCCAGGACTTGCCATTTCTCAAGACTACTATGCCCCTCGCCCCGAAGAGCTGCTGCCAGCAGGTGCAGTGTCTGACAAGGTGGCGCAGGAGATCGGCAAACCAGTGCCGCTGCTGCTCCAATCCACGACCGTCCCGAGTGGCAACAAGACAATTACTCTGAAGAACCGGGCGATCGTGTCGCCTATGTGCATGTATTCCTCTCGTGATGGATTCCCTACGCCATTCCATCTGGTGCATTACGGACAATTTGCATTGCATGGTGCAGGTGCCATCGTCGTCGAGGCTACGGGTGTGACGCCAGAAGGCCGAATCTCGGATCGCGACATGGGCATGTACAAGGAGGAACATGTTGACGCACATGCCTCTCTTGTGTCCACCGTGAAGAGTTTGGCGGCAGGTGTGAAGATTGGTATTCAGCTTGCGCATGCCGGCCGTAAAGCATCAACTTGGGCAATGTACGATCAAAAGGCCTGGACGGAGCCCTTCTTGTCGACCTCTGAGGGTGGTTGGGAAGACTCCGTGATCGCTCCATCGGCTATTCCTTTCGGTGAGGGACACATTATGCCTAAGGAGATGACTCTTCAACAAATCCGTGACGTTGAGGATGACTTTGTGCGTGCTGCGGACCGTGCGTTCCGTGCCGGCTATGACTTTGTGATGATTCACTCGGCACACGGTTACTTGATCAGCTCATTCAACTCTCCTCTTACTAACAAGCGTACGGATGAGTATGGAGGATCGTTCGAGAACCGCACGCGCCTTCTGCAGAACATCGTGCACCGTATTCGTTCCCAGTTCCCAGACAAGGGTGTCTGGGTTCGTCTGAACGGTACAGATGGTGTGGAAGATGGCAAGGAGGAGAGCTGGACGGATGAATCCACTCGGGCCCTTGCTCCGCTTCTCGAGCAGAACGGTGTTGATGTGCTTGACATTAGCAGCCGAGGCACCGTCGGATACGCTAAGGTTAAGATGACGCCTGGATATCAGGTCCCTGCCGCCATCGCAGCCAAGTCCTCCGGACTGAAGCGTATGCTGGTGAGCGCTGTGGGAACGATGCATGGTGGTACACAGGAAGAACCAGACAAGTATGGCCTGTTTGCTGAGAAGAGCTTGCAGGAGGGCAGTGTTGACTTGGTCAGTTTGGGACGTGTCATGCTTCACAACCCTGGCTGGGTTAAGGATGCTGCCCAAAACCTGATGGGTGCGGATGTTGTGTGTGCCTTGCAGTATGACTACACGCTTCCTTCTCTCAGGCGTCGTTAGTTTTGCCATAGGTGGAATAGTGTTATGTGCCACGTGGTAGTTTCCCGAATTTGACCGCAGTCCTTTGGGTTTGAGCATTAACGTTTCTTTCCCTACCGAATCATCATGTTGGACCCCATCGTGTACAAGAAGTATGTGGCGGAATTGGTCGACACTTTGATTTAGCTCTATGTGCGGCGTTTTTGTGTGATGTACAGACAATGTGCTTGTGGCTGGTCATTGTGTCACCTTTTAATCTCGTCTAGTAAAATGAATACTAACTCGTACCAGCAACAACCTTCTCCAGCGTCAACGTCTCTTGCAGGCTGACCCTCGCCCTGTGTACCAGCGTATGCCCCGCTCAGGCCTCTACATGGGTATTTTCCAGTTTGTGTTCTGGACTGGCCTGCTTGGAACAAGCATCGGTTTCTACAACATGGCTATGGTATGTATTGGTTTTTGTGCGTCCTGAGGGGATTTTGGATACTAACGCGCTCTGTAGGGCAACAAGCGCCAGTAAATGTATCTTGAGCTTTGATTTGTCTGCTCTTTTAGTGGGCTCACTTTCTAATAGAGTGTGGTACCTGCCTATTGTGTCACCGGTCTTATGAATTGTATGCCTTGACTTAGCACACCTTTTTGTAGAAACGTCGTGTGTTATCAGGAATTGTTGCGAACCGACTGACTATGGATTAGGCGTTGAGATAAGGGGCGAGGGTGCGTTGTTGCCGAGCCATCGTTGATGCTGAGTCCTGACGCTTCGCTGTGATTCTGTGCATATGTGCTTGTGTACTATGACAGGTTGTCTGCTATATCAGTGATTCCCACCGTGAGAACGGCGGGTGAGGTCCTGCCTATAGATTCATTCTCGCGTGTGAGTAGAGCTAGTCCCGAAAATGGACCTGTTTTACGTTAAGTAATGTTCGAAAATTTACAAATGCGCGCGTCTGTGGCTACAATGGAGGGAAACATCAGAGCTCACTCTCGGACGCGAAAACGACCGAATCGTCATCAGTCATCTCTCCCGTCGAGTCAGTCAATTCATACTCTGTACTCGGTGGCGTATCAATACCTGCTACAGCATGCTGTAGCATCCCGAGCGTCAAGGGTCCAGGTCCCTCATTGCCAGCAGTCATTACACTCGCTGCACTCGCCGTTGTGCTTGCAGAGCTATTCCGTCGATGGAGCGGTCGTCGCATCGTAAGACGACGCGTCGGCACACTGCGCAACAGAGGATTCGGATGCAAAATCCACGTCATTCGGCTCATGTCACCATTCGGACTAAGAACGTCACGGGAAAAACTCGGGCATTGGAATGTGCGCGCCACACAGTGCACAGCCAAGCGCGAAAACGCATCATCCACTTGCCAGAGCAATGAGGCAGGGGCCCGTCGCAACTCAACGACAGTGCGATCGCGATCATCCACATTATACACAAAAATCTTACGCCCTGAGGTCAAGGAGTCATGCGTAGGGACGTGCACGGTCTGCCGAAGCCATTGCAGAATTTCGCGTTCTACCGCAAAAATGAGGCTTTCGGCAAAGGTAGATCCACATGGCAAAGGCGCGGTATAGTCAAGCAACGCCTGTGTCTCAAGAGCATGCATATAAGCCTGCATGGATTCTGCACAGCCCAATCGAGCACGAAGGAAGTCTTGCGCATCTCGCAAACTCAATGTGAATTGCCCTTTTATCGCCGAATCTAGCTCAAAGAGGGACGCCTTTTGTGCTGGCATCGATGCATCTTCAACACAGCCATACGCTTTGCTCAAAGTCTCCAACGTACTGTCTGAAAACGTGGAATGCACGGGATTTTGATCGGGAAAGTAATCTGACGGCGAAGGACGTACTGCATGTGGGTTTGAGGCAAAGCGCCCATTTTCGCTACGCCTTTCGCGACGCTTGCTCATGAATCTACCCTGTGCTTCACCCACTGAGTTCCGAATGAATCCATCGCGAGTCTGTCGTGCCGCGGGTGACGCAGCCATACGACTCATTCTTGGATTACGAAGGATAGCAGGCATGCTCATGGGAACTGGACCATCATGCACGGAGGTAGTGGATGGGGTGAAAGTGCGTGAATCTCGTCGATCAACGGGCAAGTCGGACACTGTATGCGACATACGGTCCGATTCTGGCTCGATTTCTGGCGCCAAGGTTGGAACTGACATGAACCAAAATTTTTTATCAGCCACAACTGTATCCACCACCCAAATTAAGTCATACCACGTGCATGAGTCTACAATGAATAAATATTTGCATCAGAGGGACCTTGGGCTGTCTGAGAGCCATCCATATTACAGCTGTGTGAAGATACCAGGGCATGTCGACTACCGAGGGAATGCCCAGGTGACAAGAAGGGGAAGACATAGAAAATCAAGGACAAAAGAAGGTACCAGTAGGAGAAGTAGATCGAAAGAACACGCAACTCATGCCTTTTTACCTCGAAATGACAAAGCTGTCACCTGAAGAGTTGCGCGTCATGCCCGGAGCAAAGCCAGCCTGCACTGCCTCTTTTTGATCCTGCGGCGATGGCGTACGCGAGTTGTCAAACATGCGCGAGTTCGTGCGGGACTGGACGGAACTATCATAATCCATGCCCAAAGAAGGGTCCTTTGCGTCCCAATTCGCATGGCGCGAACCCACACTGAATTCGAGGTCTTCTTTCGTGATGGAATCCCAGAACTTGTACATCATCATGACGGCGAACAGCGTGCACAGTGTACCGAAGAAAGTACCATCAATGTAGTGCTTTACATTCTCACAAATTTGGTTGTTGAAGCCGTACTGAAGGATGAGTCCAGCCACAAATGATAGGCAGCCAAGTGCGATATCGTTAATTGGCCAGAGTTCGTCCAGTGTGCGTATGACCAGGATAACTTGCGATACCACATATATGAGGACCATGATGATGGGGAACACGAATTCAAAAAACCACAAACCACCTTGATCTTCGATACCGCCCAAGAATGTCTTGGCCGACACGGCAAACGAGATGACCCAAATTACGATAGAGCTGATGCACAGCATCAGGAGCGAAACCAATGTACCATCTTCAGCAAATTGGAATCCAACAAAACCAATAAGCATCAACGCCCAGAAAAGGGCTGTTTTAAGTCCAATGTATATAGCCGTGAACCACAAATAAGCTTTGATATGCGTGGGAATGACAGCAGAGTCAAGAAACATCACGAGAAACTCAGAAACGCCGTATGTATACAGGAAAACCAACATCTCTTTTCTTCCAACGGCTGTATATTTAGAATGAACGTGCCAGAGCATAATAGCCGTCATAATAATGGCAGCCATATGAATCAAGCAGGTGGCCGGCTCAAAAATGATGGTATTGTTGATATCAATGTTGCGAGCATAGCACTGCGGAGCTTTTCCAATCCCGTCTGGTCCCAGAAGAGGACATGACACCATCGCTATTACATTGCATACACCATCATAATTTCCAAAAGAGAAACTCTCATTCATGGTGTTCGATGACCTCTTCAGGGGTGAAGGACTCAATGGTGCCGGACGGCTTTTCGCACCTCATGTCCCATGCTTGTCCACGAGCGGCATATAACATGCCCTACCAGGCCACCTATCTACGTTTCTCTGAGGTATGATGACATCAGCACGCATGCCATGGCCATTGAAGCTCGACCGGCCTGGACCTACTGGGTAGTCGGTCAGGTCCATTTGATGGCTCTACGGGGAAATTGACATTCACATGCTATCTCAGGCAGCCGGGTACTGCACGCGACTTTCTAAAGACCGCAAATTCTCTTCTTTTGCGAGAAGCTCCTGGCGCTTTTCCAAAATTTCGCGCTGGATGCGAAGTTCTACCTCCCGCAGCTTTTCTTCTTCACGACGCAACTGGTCCTCCTTCAGGCGAACACTCTGGTTGACGAGGTCCTCACTCTGAAGCGATGCGTCCGGGGCATAATCCGCAGGCATGCCACGAGAGAGCCTCTCCGTACGGTAGTTTTCGTACAGAAAGTCGTGTGTGATCTCCTTAAGGTCATTGAGGTGGGTGCCAAAGAGGGCGTTCCTTAGACGAAGGAAGTCACAATGCTCCGGGTTGTACACTTCTACCGCACCCCATGGGTAGGCGCGGCCTAGGGTGAGGTGACCATCAGGCGTCGAAACATTCTCCTCGGAGCATACGACGGCAAACGGTAGCAACGAACGCAGCTCGCTGTTCTCCGCAATTGTGTCGGGATGGTCTTCTTCCACATCATATGGGAAGTTATAGATCGGAATACCATAGTATTCAATGTCTTCCATGACCCGCTTGCGGAAATCGAAGAGCTCGCTTGGCGTCATAGTGTCCGATTTGCCAATAACGGGAATCACATTCACACGGGGGCTCAAACGCCTCATGAATTCAATGTCCATTTCACGCAGTGAATGGCCCGTGGGTGCAATAAAGTACACGAGTGCATGCACACGGTTGTCACGGAAGCGAGGATTACGGCGGATACGCGACTCTTCTGAAAGAATGTCATCATACTGGCGCTCAATGAAACCCAGGATCTCGTTAAACATGTACTCGTTGTCAATACTGTCGCCGAAGCCAGGCGTGTCAACAATCGTGAGGCCAATGCGGAGACCCTCGGATTCAACCTCCAAGTTGACAGGCTGAATCTGCAGACCAAGCTCTACATTAGCCGTCTGGGCGTTGTCGGCGTCCTTGTGTTCAATCACATTTTGCTCGCACAGTGTGTTGACGAATGTTGTCTTACCTGGTAATTTGTCAGTATAATGTCGCAGACAACTTCCCTCACGTACCTGTGCCACTTGCACCAACCACCATAAGGCAGAAAGACACTCCTTTCTTGGCTGGACGACGTCGCGACTCCATCATGTTGTGCCTAGTGTCCGATTCGTGCGTAGATAGTCTTGACCACCTGTCCCACGGGCGACGGACGCGACCATTCACGTGCATCACGTGTCACCCACGTGACAGCCGTGCGCCGTGCAGGCTGGGTGCATGAGTGCCAAGCGGCGCCGAGTCATAATGTGTGGGACAAGGAAGCGATCCTGGTCAGTTCGCCTTTCCACACTATGACCAACGCAACTCAGGCATTCACGCGGTCAAGCCAGTACTTCTCTGCAGCTGATGCGCCGCTTGCACAGCCAAGTGATCCAGTCATTCCGCCGGACGGTTCTCGGAGACGTTCCATGTCCAACGGCATGCTGCAGCAGCACGCACGTGTCCTGCAACAATTCAATGCTGATTCGATCAAGATCCTCTTGCTTGAGAATGTTAGCCAAGGCGCGGTAAAGATACTCCGTGAACAAGGATTCGAAGTGGATTTCTACACGGGTGCATGGTCGGAAGATGAGCTTGTCGAAAAGATTGGCGGATACCATGCAATTGGCATCCGCTCTAAGACGCGCCTCACACAACGCGTGTTTGATGCGGCGCACCAGCTTCTTGTTGTCGGCTGCTTCTGTATCGGAACAAATCAAGTGGACCTCAGCGCGGCGACTAAGAACGGCGTGGCTGTCTTTAACTCACCTTTTGCCAACTCGCGTTCAGTCGCTGAGCTTGTTATAGCCGAAATGGTGTGTCTTTCGCGCCAGCTCACGGACCGTGCCCAGGAGATGCGGCAGGGTACTTGGAATAAAGTGTCAAAGCGGTGCTTCGAGCTCCGTGGCAAGCTTCTTGGCATTGTGGGATACGGTCACATTGGCTCGCAACTCTCTGTCCTTGCCGAGTCTATGGGCATGCAGGTAATTTATCACGATGTCGTGCCTCTTATGCCCTTGGGTAGTGCGCGCCAGGCAGATTCGCTCGAAGAGCTTCTTAGTGAAGCCGACTTTGTGAGCATCCATGTGCCGGAACTGCCTGAGACACGCGGCATGATCGGCGAACGGGAGCTTTCGCTCATGAAACCGGGCGCCTACCTCATCAACAATGCACGCGGCACCGTGGTGCAAATTCCTGCATTGGTTGAGGCCCTCAAGTCGCAACACATTGGCGGTTGTGCGCTCGACGTCTACCCACGTGAGCCGGCTAAGAACGGTGTCAATGCCTTCAACAATGACCTGAATGAATGGGCGTCGGAACTTCAGAGCCAAGCCAATGTCATCATGACACCCCACATTGGTGGCAGCACCGAGGAGGCTCAGCGAGCTATTGGTGTGGAGGTGAGCAATGCGCTGTGCCGCTATCTCAACTTTGGTGTGAGTACGGGCGCCGTCAACTTCCCCGAGGTGAATCTCCGCCCCATCACGGAACAGGAGGTCCGCTCAATTCGCTTGTGCTACGTGCACCACAACCAGCCTGGTGCGCTTTTAGCCGTCAACGAGATTATTGGTTCACACAATGTGGACAAGCAGATCACAGACTCACTAAAAGATATCGCTTACCTGCTCGCTGACATCAGTGATGTGTCCGAGTCTGATATCCAGGATATCCACATGCGTCTGAGTAAGACCCCTGCTAGTATCTTGGTACGTGGACCCTGCACTGACCCAGACTCGTCTTCTCTATTAAACCTCCACTCTCTGTCGACGCCGATATGTTCGGCCGATGGTCATAGGCTCGTAGAAAGCGTTTCTTCGCCGTGGTCTGCATCAATCGAACATGCCGCGTCATATTCCTGGACAGGTAACGCAGAGTGTGAGCCGTTTGCTAGAGGGGCAGTACATAAAAAGCCCACCAGCATGGTATGATGCCACACTCCGGCATCCACCTGTGTACCCACCGCCTCTCAGCTCGCGTGTTCGGCCGGACAGCGACTTGCCTCGTTCCTTGCAAAGCGAGGCCCGGAAAGTACCTCACTTGGCCGCCAACAAGGCTGGTCGTCGTTCCCATCTCAACTCTCTGAAAAAGCTGCGCTCTCAGCTTCCACCGCTGCGACCACAGCCGATTGTATATGAAGGTGACCGCATTCGCCGTCAATTCTTCCGTGATCATCCTTGGGAAGCTAAGCGGCCTAGGATGCTGACGGAAACGGATTATACGCTTGAGGAGCCCATATCACCCACATTGTCGAGGGGCCAGGTTCCCGAGCTGTACATGTGGAGCCGTATCAATCCCTCCGTCGAAGATGTTGTGCAGTGCACGCTCAAAACGGCTGAATGCACAGACATGTCTCTCTCGCAAGCATACAGGCGCACCATCGCGTCGTACCATGCCATTCATGCTGAGCGTGAGCACCGCATGCGCCATGCTATCCTCGAAGCACGCAGCTTGGGTGCTGAGTTTGGTCCTACAGAAACGGAGCGTGGCTTTATCAAGGAATCTCGTGAACTGGACAAATGGGCCGCGCTGAATCAAGGCGTGCAGCTGGAAGAAGCAACAGAAACGCCGTCCAAGCGTGAGCATCGCGTGAAGCGCACAGATATGACGTTTACAAATGGTGCTGCGTACATGGACTCTGCTCAGTCGCTCACGTCAGGACAAGCTGTGCTTGAACAACACACTGCGTCGGAGCCCACCCCTCAGCCAACACATACGAGCTCTCCAGATGATTACCTAGGCATCGCCTCGCGTGGGTAGGTGGATACCTTATGCAGTACCCTCAAAATCGAGCTCTTCATTTTCGACGAGTGCATGCAGAAGTTCAAATACACTGTACAGTGGGAATCCCACCACGTTGTTATAGTCACCCTCGATGCTGCGAATGAAGAGTGCGCCGCGTCCCTGGATTGCGAAGCCCCCAGCTCGATCGAGGCCCTCGCCTGATTCGGCGTAGGCCTGGAGCAGGGGACCCGGCACGTCGGCAAAATGGACGCGAGTCTGCTCGCAAACGGTGCGGACTTCGTACCCTGGCGCTTGCAGAATTGGATGCACGATGGCAACGCCGGTCACAACATGGAAAGAGTGGCCGCACATGTCAGCGAGCATGCGTACATTGTCGGTTTTGTCCAGGGGCTTTTCGAGGATCTTCCCCTGGTGCACAATGACTGTGTCGGCAGCGATCACGAGATCTGGAGGGTCATGCTCATCTTGCATGACGAGGCGGATATAGACCTCCTTCGCCTTATGTGTAGCCGTTTCGACTGGGTACTCGTGCGCGATATCGCCGACAAAGTCGCTCTTGGGCAAATCCTCCTTGAACGTCGATGGTACGATCTCTGGGTGCACTCCGACTGTCGCCAAAATATCACGGCGGCGTGGGCTGCTGCTTGCTAGAACGACGCGCTTACCCTTCAGCCGCGTAAACACAGGCGTACGGAGCGCATCTGGCGAAATCGGATCGTGAGCCATCAAGTGCACGGACAGCGCGCGCGAGGCGTTTTCTTGGTCACGTGTCGGCCGAGGAAGGCTTTCTTCGATCTACCATGAATGTGGCCTTGCAGGACAGGGAGCCTGCGGAGCTCGGCGAGCTGAGCTTTCCGTTGCTCAAGCTCATTATTGAGGCACGGAACGAGCATGGTATGCGGCAACATGACTGGGAGCGTTATCGTCGATACTGCACGACAAAGACGAAGCGCGTCCGTTCGGCGCTGCATCTTACGCATGCACCGAACAAGCCTGCTACGAAAGTGCGACGCACGAAGCGCAGTAGGCGGCTTACTACCGAAGAGCAGAGTGTCAAGGACAAGAAGCGTGATCACACGTTTGAGCGCCGCGACATTGTGCTGGACCAGGTGACGGATACGAGGCCCCTCGAGCTCTTGCTGTTTGAGAGCGAGCATGCGTGGGCATCCGCCGAAGAACTGTGGGCCAAGCAAACAGAAGAGACTCGTGCGAAACTGCGCAGAAGCAGCTTGGGACGCGCGCGTCGTGCGATGCAATATGCCACGAAGCTGAATGAGCTGGCGGATGCGCTGCCATCCCTCGATGTTCATTCCCGTGCCCAATGCCTAGCATACCTCGGCCTCGTGCGCAGCGCATCAGCTTTTATCCAAGAAAATTGGGAGTCCACTTTGCGCGCTACCGCTGCCACGCGTCGTTTGCTCACGATCACGAGTGAATGCAGCCCGTCGAGCCGTGACGAGGCCGTAGCGAGCAGCTTTCTTGACACGATCGATGCACAGATCCGCTTCGCGACGTATTCTCTTGGTGAGACGGACGATGCCGCAGAGCGCGTATGTACGCCTGAGGCATGTGAGGAGGTGCTGCCGGGCTGGGCCAGAGTGACCAGGCACTCCAGGCCGCCCACCCGGCCTCGGCCTCGTCGAACGAGCCGTTTGTTCTGCACTGGCGGTCCCAGACGATCCCTGTTCACTCGCTGGAGCTGTACGATGCCATTCAGCGCGTGCAGGCTGAAGAGGCTACATTGGCGCAGCATGTGGCCCCGGCGAACAAGTCCACGCCCGGCAAGCGCGCCAAGCTGTCGCATGCCCAGCGCAACGCCCACCGACGCCACGGGATGGGACGTGCGAGTGACTCGTATGCGAACCGTGGTGAGCTCGATCCGTTCGACCGTGTCCTTGCGGCGCTGTCGGATGCCGAGTCGATCGCACGCGTGCTCGTCGACGACAATACCCAGGCACTGGCCAAAACGCACTCAACTCGGTATGAGGCGGCTGGTCTGCTGCTGCGCCGTGCGCACGAATGGCTTGCTTACCGCTTGTTGTCTGTGCGCATTGCTCGTAATGTGCGTCTGTGGTCAGACGTACAGTCACGCGCGGCCATGCGCGAGGCGCGAGCGGAGGCACTGACGCAGCAGCGGACTCATCGTCGGACGCTACCCGCGATGGCAACTGGAAAGAGGAAGCGTGCCGCGCGTCAGTATGCGCGCAGCGGCACACGTGCCCGTTCGCAGGCGCAGCGCCAAAAGCACTTGAAGCGCGTGCAAGATCTCTGCGCCCAGCAGTCCGATCGCCGCCGTCTGCGTATCGTGCCAGGTATAGCCAAACTGCTAGACAGTATCGATGGCTGTCTACTAGCTATGGTCGGCCTGGACTTGGTCGAAGGTGAGCCCGATGTGTCGAGTTTGTTGGAGTCCAAGCGCTTTTACTACTGCTCTGAGCTGCTGCGCCAGGTCGCCAGTGCGTTTGCACAGTATAACCAGTGCGGCGAATCGCTTGTTCTGCTTCAGCGTGCCGATCTGTACGTGCGCCAGGCCATGCAGTCGCTCGAGTTCGCCCAAGGCGCCCAAGACGAGGATCAGCACTTTGCCCCTCAGCTCCTCGGCCCCGATGATGTGCTCTCGCGCCAGACACGGCACATCCAAGAGACGCGTGAGCTCACAGAGTCACGCATAGGCGCACAGAGTGTTCTGGTATCGTCGGCGATGCAGTCGACCAAGGGCGGACAGACCTTGTACTACTATGCACATCGCCACGTGTCCTTGGACGAGGCCAATCTGTCGGAAGCCCTCGCACAAGTTCGTTCTCCTGTGCAGCAGCACGACTCAGACGTGGAAGCCTTCGAGGATGCAGAAAACGAGACGGAAGATATGGACGAGGAGAACGAGGTCTACGTCGATACCGAGCCGGCCCCCGCTCCCAGCGGCAGGAGCAGCTGGTGGGGACGCTGGCTGGGCCGCTGATCTCCGTGGACTGCATCTCCACATGCCATAGTCAATCTGGGATATAAGTCAACGGAGGGGACAGGGTGCCTGTTGCCGCCACCTCGCTTTTTTTGTCTTCCCGCGCACCCTCTCGGCCGCTAGTCTCGATTCGGCCGTCCGCGCAGTTTCGGCCGCTACCACAACGACTACTACCGTGACGCGTCGTGCTCCTCACGCGTGTGTTGATCGGCCGACCTGCCTCCACTTTGACACGCCTTGCTCGTGTCGTGATCCTCTCCCTGCTGTGTTAAGGGGTGTTTTTCGTGTTCCTTCGCTAGACCTACCGTATAGGTCGCCACATCTCGTTACTCTGCGCCCATGGATCGCGCCGGCGCCGAGTCTTTGTCTTCGCACACGTTGCCTGTGCCTCCCGAGCAGACGTTCAGCATGAGCGATCATGCCGCTACGCAGCACTACCATGCTGTAGAAGCCCTTTCGTCGAATGTACTCCCTAGTGCAACGCGTGATCGCATCGCGCCTCCTGAGCCCCAAGCCAAACCACCTTCTACTAAACGCCGCAAGATCAACACGTGCTTTCCTTGCAAGCAACGCAAGGTCAAGTGCGATCGCCAACACCCGTACTGTGGTCAGTGCCAAAAGCACCGCATCCCTGCTGAGCGCTGCGTCTGGTCGTCGGACATGGCCCTCGCGCCCGACGTGCACAGCGCCGCTACATCGGCCCTGTCGTCGTATTCCAAGCCCGATGCATCGCATGCCCCTATCAGCCTCGGCACTGGCGATTGGGGCAGCTCCCAAGGCACAGAGCTGGCCCTCGATAGCGACACCCGCGCTGTCATCGAGCGAATCAGCCACCTAGAGCAACGTCTTGCCACCAACACCGCAACGCAACCCACATCGCACGACCTGCCGACGACCTCGGCAGGCCAAACGCAAATTGACCCTATCCTGCTTGCTGGCACTGGCCTCTCTCTGGGAGATGTAAACGCCGACCGATCAGCTGCCACAAGCCTGTCACAAGATGCCGCTGTCGCTGCTGAACTTGCCTTCTGGCGCTCCAAGATGGAGCAGCACCATCGCCCAGCGCCCTCGAGCGATACGGCGCAAATGACTCAAATGCAGGCGGAGCAAAACATCGCGGCAGATGCGCTGGCGATGTTTGCTCGTCATAGCCAACAGAGCTCGCTGGCGGGGGGTGACCAGACTATGGGCCGCCCATCAACGGTTGCGTCAACGGGCTCCGCGGATGCCATGCCGCGTCAATCAATCGTGAATGCGCTGTTCGACAATGCCACTTTTGCAATGAACAACTCTACCGTGCGTATTCGCGCTGCTCTCGAATTGCTGCCCGATACCCAGCAAATCGACTACCTGATCAAGATCCTTCAAACGGTCGATTTACACATATCCTACGGCCTCAGCTGGCGCTTAATCAAGACGCAGCTAACGGCTCTACGCACGCAGCTGGCCGGCTGGAACCGCATGCACACGTCCATTCCTGAACAGCTCGACCTCTCTTTCGTGGCACTGCTTCTCGTCCTTTTGGGTGTCGCGGCACAATTCACCGAGCCACGCTTCTTTATCGAGCAGGGCCTCTGCACATCACTAGACCAAATTGAAACCTACGTGGACTCTTGGGTCGATGCTGCTCAATCTGTGCTGGCCATTGACGACTTTGTCACCCGGACCAATTGGAACCACCTAGCTGCCCTGCTTCTCTACGTTGATCACCACGCTATCCGTGGACGCTTGCCTACCGCTCTTGTTGCTATGGCCACATTACTTCGACTTGCCGAGCAACAGGGCTACCATACGCTCGGCTGTGCAACTGATGACGAGCAGGCATGGCGTGACTCGCCGTCTTCCAAACTGGTGCGTGTTTCGCCCGTATGCTCTACTGTCCGTCCAGGTACCTGGGTCAGGCCGTCGGGTACGTCAACCAGTCTGCCGGACCGCTCCCATCTCGTACGTGAAGCAGCGCGTCGGCTGTGGTTTAAGATCATGTGCAAGGACATGGCGCTCGGCACTGTCGTGCACCGCGCCATTCAAATGGATCCCCGCTTCGTCACAACGAAGGCACCGCTAAACGTGGACGAGGACGATTTGCCCGATGGCGAAACGCACGTGCTGTCTTCTATCAAGGACAGCGGCCGCCCCACGATCAACAGTCTGATGCCTTTCGCGTACCAAATCGCTGACCTGGGTCGCCAATGGAGTGTTCTGGTCCACAGCCGCATGCTCACTTACGCGCATATCCTCGACCTTGATACCAAATTCCGCGCTTTACTGTCGTCGCTCCCGATATTCCTTCGTCCAGATCCCACGCTCGAGCAGCTGCCCGAGGTGCGACAGGAACAGGCACAGCGTCCATACTTGGCCATGCACCGCCTAATTGTGTTTGAGGCCGTGAACCAGCGTCTTCTTGTTCTGCATCGTGACGATATGTGCCGCGGCCATCATGACGAAAAGTTCGCATATTCAACCCGCGTGGCTGTAGACGCAGCACGTACTATTCTATCATGTCGCCAGCAAATTGATAATGTCCATCCGGCCGTCCAGAAACACGCTGCGTTCCGCCACCACCTGTTCCAGGCTGCCATCGTACTCTCTATTCACCTTCTTGAGCTGAGCCACAAAGCTCAGGGCGAATCA
>ERZ1031199.44-NODE-44-length-21154-cov-5.648988_pt1 | contig 21154 bp, 12 predicted proteins | sample MGYA00518220_ERZ1031199 | MGnify/ENA primary metagenome ERZ1031199 (study PRJEB33718, sample SAMN03159783) | human skin metagenome | collected 2014-02-25 | study: EMG produced TPA metagenomics assembly of the PRJNA266117 data set (Human skin bacterial metagenome and... | reverse complement strand
CCGCTTCCGCGATAGAAACGTTTAGGGTCTAAAGCATTGCGCAAACGAATGGCAGTTAGCTGTTGTCGCATCTCCTTTTCTGTAGCAGCCCTTGCATCACCGCCTGTATAGCTTGACTTGCCTCCTTCGATGCGTGAATCCTTGGAAGCATTTTTTGATAATGATCCTGGGAATGCAGGCATTCCAAACCATTCTGATCCGGCACTTCGACGGCGATATGCATCCAATTCACGCTTTGATGGCTTTTTCGCGACAGGTGTCCCGCCCGTCACTTCAAGAGCTGAGAGCGAGTCTTCATGGGTATCTGGGAGAACAGCAAGACGATTTCCGTGCTTCTTTGCCCTCTTTTTGGTCAGCCGAGATGTATTTGCACTATCCTCTTTCGCGATACGAGGAACCATGATAGTTTCATCATCATCTAGCCTTATCAATTCCGTCCCATCGGCAAAACTTTCCCTCAAGTTATGTGACGGATCATCTAGATTCGAATTTTCTTGATATGCTTTACGCGAGGCTTCGATTAGCGCCGCCTCTTCATTCTCCCACATGATGACAATGAAAGAATACGAAGCCTGTCAGGCTATGCGCACATATTTACGTGGGCCCTCAAAAAATTTTTGGCTTCTCACGTGGCACAAGCGCATTTCGTGTCGAGCACTGCAGCAGCGCTTTATTTTTTCTCGTGGCACGATGGGCAAGGGGCGTGGTCGCCGAGCTGGCGGCTTGCGCGGTGCGAGTAGCAAAGATGCAATGCAAATGCACGAAGATGTTTTGCAAGATGATGTAGATGCTTTTCATGCGTCTCGCGATAAGATTTTGTTGGATGAGGAGCAAGACCAAGACGATGATGAATACGACTTTGCAGGTGATCATCAGGAGGTGCTTGGTTTTGAGCCAGACACGGATGAAGCCGATAGAGAAAATGAGGAGGAAGAATGGAAGAATGAGAACGATGAGGATGACGAAGAGGATGATGGCGATCTCGACCGATACCAAAACATGATTCTACCAGCGTCCTTGGATGAAGACTCTCTTTTTCGACGCGCAGCACGAGATGAAGCACATCATGAGCAAGAAGAAGCTTCAGACGATGAGGACCAAGATGGAGGTCTTGGTTGGGGTCGAAACAAATATTCGTACTACAGCGGCAATACCTTAGAGGGCTTTGACTCAGACTCGGATATGGATGAGGATAAGGCTCATGAGCTGGAAACGAACGAAGCTATTCGACTTCAGCGTCAGAGTCGCGCAGAAATGAAAGATGACGACTTTGGTCTAGATGCTATCCATGCGGAAGAAGCACAGATTGCTGCGGACGAGCAGAGTGAAGCTGCGCGTACCAAACGGCGACGTGAATTGGATGCAGCAGAAGCCGATGATGCTGATGAGCTAGCGTCGAAGACCAATGATGAGCTTGTTTCTTTGCTCGAGCATCGTTCACCCATTGTTCTGGCTCTTATCGAAGAGTTTCGCGACTCCTTGCATCAGCTCAAGGAGGAGAGCGCGACTGTGGAAGCGATTACTGAAGAGGGCGAGACGCAGCTCGCCGAAATCGCTCATCTCTATATCCAGTCGCTGTCCAACTACACCATGCTGCTATCGTTCTTCTTCCAACTTGCCTCGTCGCCACGTATGCTTACCCATCCCGAGTCTCTTCTTACACATCCTGTCATGGCTCGCCTCACTCAGTTCAAGCATGCAATGTTGGAGATGAAAAACCTTGGTCTCTTCGAGCCTCGTGAAGAAACTGTCAACGAAAGCGTAGATCGTGTGATGGGCGCGCCTACAACGGAGGATGCGGAGTATGAAGAGTTGGGTGACTTGGAGCCCAATGAATTACAGGAATTATTGGCCGATGCCAGGGATGAGCCACGATCGAAAGAGACTTCCAAAAAGAAAAAGAAGAGCAAGTCACAGCGAAGCGTAGAAGAGCCTGCACCAAATGTGCTGGCTGACGTTGCTAGGGTCAAGGCCAGCGATGCTGAGCCACGCCCAAAGACGCATTCTTTGCCCTCGCTTCCTGAGTATGACGATGCTTATGGCGAGCCAACACTCATGCACAGTGTGGAGCGGCAAGACAAAGCCCAGCGCCAACGAGCCGTCCAATTCCAAGCATCTGCGCTGGATACAAAGCAGGCGAATAAAAAGGCGGCACACCTCGAAGGTGATGCCGATATCCCGTACCGTGATAAGCGCCAAATCCGCGATGCTGTGGCAGCAGCCAAGTCGAATCGCCTTTCTAAGTCACAAGAACCTATCGCTGAAGATGAAACAGCATGGGGTGATCAGGATTGGGTCGATGATGACGCCGAAGACAAAGATGGTGCTGAATACTACGACCTCGTATCATCTCGCAAGCGCGCGCGCAAGGCGGCTCAAAAGGAAGAGCATGATCAGCAGCGCCTGGCAAGTCGTGTGTATGATGACGAGACGTTGGCGCCAGGTGATCACCGCGCCATTGATTATGCGATTGATAAGAACAAGGGTCTGACTGCGAATCGACCTAAGAGCATACGCAACCCGCGTGTCAAGCGCCGTATGCGCTACGACCGCGCCAAGAAGCGGCTCTCGAGTACACGAGCTGTCTACAAAGGTGGCCAAAGCGCTCTACAGGGCGGCTACGGCGGTGAGGCGTCAGGGATTTCGACGCATGTTGTCAAAAGTCGTAAGCTCGGTAGCTAGATAATAGACTACATACGCATGCTGGCAATGCCGCGCAAGATAGGCGCGATAGCCGTGCTACCCTTGCCAGTTTCAAAGGTACATAGTCGGCCATCTACGCCGCTTGTGCTGATAGTTTCCACTTGGCCACGCTGACCACTGTATATGCGAATATCAGTGATGGTATTTTGATGCGTGGTGTGCAACTCACCATCGTCGGCGATACTCGCCCCAGCGACGGCACCAAAAGAGTGCGGCGTCTCTGTTGACTGTGCCGACGGCATCGCTGATGTGCCACGCGTGTCGGCCTCTCTGAAACGCGCAAACGCCTCGTTGTTGAGCCGACCCACGCCAGCGCTGCTGGGCGCGGGGGCGCCACCCAGACCGGGCTTTTTGGGCGGCGGAGGCGGCGGCTTCGGCTTGGACGCCGCTGTACCGACCGTGTCGAGACTGCGGGTGATCCGCCAGCCATTTTCTGCCGAGCCCTCGAAGACCATCGGCTGGCAATCGTGGCCAGCCGCTACGAGGGCACTCTCACTGATAAACATCACTGACACGTACGGCAAACTCGGCAGGCGGATCACATGCATCGTAGGAGGCGAGTCTTGTGATGCAGATGGGTACACGATTGTGAGCGAGGCATCATGGCCGACGAAGGCTAGGGCATCACCGCTCGGGCTAAACGCTACGCCATGAACCCATCCTGCCGAGGGTGTTGGAAACTCACCACAGACTGTGCCAAACGGTAAGCGCTCACCCCATACACTGGGAGGCGGCTTTGTGTCTACACCCTTGATGTACGCACTGAATACACGAGCGTGGAAATCGGCACAGCCTGCGGCCAGTAGTACATTGTTAGGATGCCAGTCGATCGATGTGACGGTGGACCGCAGGGGACGCTTGATGTGCTTGGCTACCCACCAGTCATTGTCTTCCTCGAAGGAGCACACGGAGATGATCCGAGCACTACTTGCAACGGCAAACTTGTCTTCACGGGGACTCCAACGAACCGCTGTCGCACCGCGGTGCAGTCGAAGCAGTACTAGGGTCGGTTTCCATGTCGCACCAGATAATGTCCACACATACGCATTTCGGTCTTGTGAGCAGCTCACGATGCGATTTGTGTTCGGTGCCCAGTCCAGGCCCGTCACAACCTTGTCATGGCCCGTGAGGGAATGCTCGAGCACCCAGCCCTGTGGCGTGGATGCGAAAATGCAAATCTCACTTGAGTTGGGTGAGACAGCGACCTTACTGCGGTCTGCATTGAACGCATGCGCCGTCAGTGGGCTGTAGGATAATTGATGCACCTGATTCACCATGGGAGGACGACCAGTCTACTCCGATGATGTTGGGTGGCCAAAGCGGGTGGGGTCCCAGGCTGCTGCTTCCGCCAACCTAGAGGGCCGCAGCTGTGCCACGTGTCTTACTCAGCCAGGGTCCACGCCCCTGGCCTTTCTTTCTCCTTCATACGAAACCTCAGCGTAGTTGCATCATGAACGCCGCGGTGACAAACATGGCTGTTATGTTCGGCGCCATGCAGGTGGCCAAGCGCATTCCATTCGACGAAAACCCAGAGTATGTGCGATACGCACAGCTCGTCTACGTCACATCGCAGCTCTTGTGTCTGGCCGTGTTTTACTACTGCAGCATTCAGGTACGTGGGCATGCACGTCTGACCCTCAGATCAAGCGCAAGAACGACTTGACAGTGCTCAAGTATGTTAATGCAAAGAATCCTATGGTACGTTGTTCTTTCTCACGTTGCAGTCGCAGGACCCTGGTGAGCTCGTGACAACGACGCACCGCGACTATGACCTCTCTGAAATTAGCAAGAGTATGCGTGGTATTCTGATGGGCTCGTTGATGGTGGGTCTGATGCACTTGTACTTTGGCTACACGAACCCGTATGTATGCGACCCACTGACATACGTGCAGTCTCGTGATTCAGAGTATTCTTCCTCTGAAAAATGCCATGGAGTCCAACATGGCCAAGATCTGGATCTGGGGTATGCCTGCCACGGGTGATCTTAAGCGGCCTTTCAAGCCGCCCGCAGGTCTGTTTGGCGGCATGCAGCAGCAAAATGGACCTCAGACGGACAAGGTATGTGCGCGAATGTCTTACCACAGGCTTCAATCAAAGAGGCTGAAAAAGTGGCTGCTTCGATTCGCGCCAAGGACGAGTAAGGTGGTCAGCAGCGCCTACTGCGTTGAGATAGTCGCGTCGAAAAGTAGTGCCTGTCTTCGGAATGGAGGTGTACACCTTTGCTAGAGACACGCGTTGGCGTCGCACCTGCCGCGTTGCCCTCGGCGGCACGCGTGCATGCCGGTATGTGTCCAGTGTGGAAAGCCTGTTCCCGCCACAGTGTCCACGTTCGGATCTGGGCATGTCGTACTTGCACGATGCATGCATTGTGAGCGCATTGTCGATCCCTACCTGGAATATGGCCTAGCTGTGCTAGTGGTCGATTTGATTCTGGCCAAGCCGCGCGTCTATCGCCATATTTTGTACAACGTATCGACGCACAGCTTCATGCCATCGCGGCCATACGGACCTCCTAGCTCAGCGCCGAGTGTTGTGCCGCTCTACATTCACACTCGCCGCTTTGTTGCCCTTGTGCTTATGGAAGGCTACTTGGCGTGGTTCTCTTTATGTGTGCGTCCATGCGCTCAGCAAAACATCCAACTGTGGCCGTCGAATGCACAGAACATGTCACAATACTTGCTCAGCTCAGCTTCTTATGGGGCGATACGCGTGTGCTTCTACACGCTCCTTCATATGCTCAGCCTGCACGTCTCGCTTGTCGTGGGGTGCACGGCCGTTCAGTGGGCTTGGCGTGCCCATTCCAAGTCTACTATGTACTGGGACATGTACGCGCTGCATTTACCCTCCGTCGCCATGCTCTATGCAAGTCTCAGCACCGTGTTTCTTCTGGCACTTCGTGTTGTATGGGCACCCAAGGCACCTTCTCACACATACCCCACCGCGTCCACTACGATGATGCCTACCTATATTTGGCAAAATCTGTCAGCGTACCTGCCACAGGCCGGGCATGATGGTATGACTGAATGGACGATCCGCAACATGATGGGCGGTATGAGTGCCGGTGTCGCGCTAGCGGCTGTCTTGCCGATGAAACCCACAGCCGGCGCCCTGGTCGTCCTACTCAGTTTTGGCATCCAATCACTCGTCAGAGAACGGCTGCACATGCCATGGGATACATCGCCCTTGGCCAAGGAGACCTTATCCCATTTTTGCAAAGCTTCGTAGACTCTTATGCGACATAGGAGTAGACATCTTTCTCATTTTCCACGCGCTGAAGGTATTCCTTCTCGATGAGCGTGTCGATGGCCTTTTTGATGTCCGGCACCTTGGGCTGAAATCGCGACTGCAGCTGCATGATGACCTCATTCAGTAACAGGTTGTGCCTGTATGTCTTGCGCGCCTTCATGATTCTCACAATAACAGCCTGAATAAGCATCTTGCGATCTTCGTGGACGGTCTGGGCCACTTCAGCAGACTCGGCCTTTTGCTCAGATCGCACAGGAACGTGCAAGTTCACGCGTACTTTTTTGGCCTTAAAGTCCGTGTTGAGCGAATATGAGTCGTCCAGCTGAAGCAGTAGCTTGAATTTGGTCATGGGAAACAACGCAGCGTTCAGCGCGTTTTTATCTAGTCCTGTGGCGGCGGCGATCTCGTCGTATGTCAGGACACTTTGAGTGTTGAAAAGCAGCAATATAGCTGCCTGGTATGTAGAAGTCGTAAAAATGTACTTGCGCGAGTCGAATGTAGCACGTATCTCGTTTGTCGACAAGTGCCACAGCCACGAAAGTTGCCGATGCGCATGCGCTCTTTGATAAAAGTCCATAAAGTCTTGATAAGTCTGCTTTAATTCCGCAGGAACGATAAAGTCTGTGGCAATTGTTTGCAATGGCCAGATACCTGAAGTAAGCACGAAAGCGTAAAAAGGCATGCCCGTGTCAAAGTGCTGCTGGGATCGCCAGTCGTGGAATCGATCATTGAGCTCCTTGGTCAGCGATGCCTCTGTAAACATGCGCTGGATTCTCGAAGTGTATTCAAAACCACAAGCCTCCTTTAATCGAGCAATCATGCTCTCCTCTGCATCCATCGACACGGTTGAAAATGATACGATCCGCTTCGATAGGAACTTGATGTAGAACTTTTGGAAATAGTCACGATCTTCGATGTATTTGAATACAGTCATAGCATGATCAAGAGACTCTTCGATGGAAGTCTCGTCAGTGTTGCGTGTGTTCTTCTTCAAGACACTGTCGACAAATTTAGCCAAGAGCTCGGGGCCGCGACTTGGCGATATGGATGTCAACTGATTCTTGTTGATATACGAGCGGCATGCTTTGTCGAGAGAAGCATGAAAACCCGAGTCGGACTGGAATGCCTTGGCAATCATACGCTCTCCATCTTGATACACACGAATAATGGCAGACACATACGTGGCTGGATCTACCACTTCGAGGTTCCCATCCATTTCCCGACCAATCGAATCTAGACCGCGCGAGATAAAGTACGCTTCAAATCTTTGACGAAGCGGATCAAGGCCATGCTGAACCTGGGCTAAAAGCTTGTATGTTCGTGCCAGGTCGTCTACCATATCGTTCACCAGCAGCTTCTCGAATTCGTTCCACAGCACCTCACGATGCGCCGTTATAAGCTCAGAGCGACATAGTTCCAGTAGTGGTACCCTGGTGCTCTCGTGCATGTACAGTTCCACACGATTTTCTTCTTCCTCCAAGCGTGACTCTGCCTCCTTCATGTATTCTGTCACAGAATGGTGAGCAAGTGAGTTGGCACTTTCGGTCCTATAAAATGCACTCGTAGCTTCCAGGAACACACCTTGAAATACTTGCTGATACACATCAAGGTTCTGCCGCAGCAGATCTGTCTCGTCGATTCCTAGCGAAACACAGCTGTTCAGTATACTTTTCAGCTGTGTCGTTGAAACCATGTCACCACGTCGCTGCCTTTCAATCTGGTCCATGACCGCATTAATAAGTGCATTATCACGCTGAATCAAGTCGAAAATGTGCAGCTTCCATTGCTTCAACGCCAAAGTGTATACGGTAAACACATCCGTGTGACCTTCTTCACGTTCGTGCTTCACCCAGTGGCGATTCAAGTATACCAGCAAACGATTTACAAAATTCGCGCCGGTTGTGTAGCGTTCCCACTCTTCCGCATAAGACCGCAGCAGTTCTTCACCTGCGAGACCTCCTAACTTGGCGTACAACTCTTGCGCGTGCTGCTGGAAGTACGTGGACACACAATTATGCAATTCCCCACCCACAAGCTGAGCTCCTGTGGTCGATCCAATCGAGCCACTGTATCCTGTATAAATACAATAGTTGTATGTGGCCGTATACAGTTGCATGTACCGCTCATACGACATGCCCTCCGTGAATCGCCTCATCTGCGACGTGAGCATCGGTGGAACATACCATGTCATCCACCCCACTTCGCAGAAACTTCCATGTTTCAGCGAGACTATGGTTAGTGATAGCATGTACGCACTCGGTTGGTGATGGGAGCGCGGACCCTTCCGTTCGCGCCGCACCCATCATTGTGGTCACCGCTGAAAGGATGATGCTGTCTCAGCGCCTCAGGGCATCATCGATGACTAATCACGCCCCACAAGGCCAGCGGCCGGTATCGGAGCGCGTCGAAAGCGCGATACTTGTGCCTGCCAGAACCTGATCATTCTTGAGGAGGCAAGCATGGAGCGCGGCAGCGGCTCCGGGACCAATCGCGGTGTCTTAGGGTGCGTACCTTTGTATTCTGACTCTGAAGCATGTTTGGAGCGGCCGCGGGTGCTGAGGGCGTACCATCTTGGATGTCGCATGGAACAGACTCGTCACTTGCATCCAGCAGCGTAGCGGCTGAATCGGGACGTGCGCTGGACCTTGTTTTTGTATGTGCTATGAGCTAACAGAAAAGATTATCGATGCAACAGGATCTATGGGATCATAGTGAGTCCACCACACTAACATGCAGTATCAATGTACGCAAAGGAGACTGCTAACCTCTGTCTGCGACGCGGAATATCGAAATGATTTGCGACCAGGTATGTTTATCATGACGCTCATAACATCAGATCACACAGTCGGAGTACTTGACAGCAGAAGGAGCCTTGCGTTTGGGCCTCATTGCTTATCGTGATCACCCGCCACAGGACCATGTGTATATCGTCAAAAACTGTATGTGCGCTGTGCTGACGGTCAAGTTGGCTTTACCACTTCTGTGTTACAAATGAAAGAAAACTTGAATAGCCTCTTCGCCGCAGGCGGTGGTGATGGACCTGAGGCCACGACTGCCGCGCTCAAAGCTGCCACAGATTTGGATTGGCGGCCAAGCGCTTCTAAAATGGCTATTCTCATTACAGATGCACCACCTCATGGGATTGGAGAGTATGGTGATGGCTTCCCTAACGGCTCGCCAGATGGCCAAGATCCCATCGTACTTGCGCGCAAAATGTCAGCGATGGGCATCCCCCTCTTTGTCGTCGCCTGTGAGCCTGCACTTTCTGGATACCAACATGCTGTGGACTTTTACCATGGCCTAGTCAGCATAACGGGCGGCATGACAGTACCGTTAACAACCGCGTCTCTTTTAAGTCATGTGGTCATTGCCGCCGCAGGCGAAGTCATGGACTTGGATCGCCTGCACCGCGAATTGGGTGACTCGGTCTTGGAGCGTATGAAGGGCCTAAGCTTGCATTTGGACGAGCAGGAAACCAACGATCCTTGTTCGGCGATGATGCGACTAGTAGATCAGGTCTCATCTGAGCTTCATGAGAAGTTGTTATTGCGGAATGAAAATACTAAGCAGCTCATCATTGAAAGCATCTACCGTGAAAGCGAGGAATCTGCTCACAATATTCGTGTGTGGTCGCAAGCACCCGATGTGTTCTCTGCCCGCCCCCATATTCGTAAAGTGATCGGATCGCGCCTAAGTCAAAAGTTTTTGGACATGCGTCGAGCCAGTCACGCTGGCAAAGCATGGCACCCGGTGCCACGAATTATGCCTGCTGCGTCAAGCATCCACACCACGCCAACCCCCTCGCGAAACATGCTGCAAGATTTTCAGGCCTTCGAGGCGAATCCGGAGCTGCGCATGCAGACGTCAGGCACGCCACATCAGGCACGTTTGAATGACCAATCCTATCGCACATCATCCATGGATATGGACGACGATGACGATGGCGATGGATATGGGGATGATGCTTTCATGACGGATGACGATGTGCTAGCCTCTGAAGCGGCTGCTGACAATGAAATCCGCTTTGAAGGCGACGATGGTCAAACTCTCGCCCTCCGGCACGATGCCATCTCCTGGTCTCAAGCACGTCGACTCGCCATGCAGAGTTTATCTCGTGCGCCATAGTCTCTGTTTAGTCATGAAATAACACTGCCAGTCGTGCCACCTGCGACGAGTTCTCCACGACGGCATGGGTGAGGCTATGGAGACCGAGTCGATCACACCGCAGCCTACGCTAGATCCATGGGAGTACGATGCTTGGATCCGATCTATTGAGCGGAAAATGCTGGGCTGCGAGAATGCGTCGGAACGCCCTGCATATATTCCCGACTTGCTTCGCGCAATGCAAGAATCGCTCCATGTGATGGCGCTTCGACCACGCGACTGGCATATTTATCTTAGTGTGCATATGATGCAGGGCGAACTTGATGTGCATCAAATGTGTGCTTTACATCAGCGCAGTGTTCGTGATACCTTTGACATGAGTCTGTTTGTCCGCTGCGCCAGTTTCTGGCTCTGTGCATGGATGTGCCACACTCGTTCATTCATATCCTTGGAGCTGAGTGGTACGCCCACAGATGCAGATGGTGCACCGTACAATGTGACTCAACTCGTGGAAGCATGGACGGGTCTGTCATCTCCCAATGTCTTGCCGTGCGGCATGTACGATCCTGCTCACTTTGGCATGACATTGGATCTGGACGAGCACCAAGTACGAGACTCTCTTCGTGAGTTATACAGCCAGTGCGCATGGCATTTGAGCGAGAGCTGCTTGATATGGGATCTGTATATGGCGTTTGAACAGGCCCTTCTCGAATCTGATCCCAGTGACGCACGTGTCCAGATGGTGAAACAGGCCTTTATTGCGAGACTTCAAGTCCCGCATCAGGGTGTAGAGACCACATTTCAGCGTTTATCGAGCTTTGTATCCACATACCTACCTGCTTCTGAGTATGAGCCAGTCATGTCAAGCGCCAACAGAGCCTATGCTGAGACCATGGATCTTTGGCGCCTTCGCGAGTCATTTGAAGAACGAATCGCAATGTCAAATGATTTACATGCACACTGGTATCCTTACTTAGCGTGGCAAACGCACCGTATCAAGCAGATGCGCACGGCGAAGGACAAGTCGCATCTTTCGACGGAAGAAGAGCTCGGCTTCACGCTGTACCGTCGGGCCATCCACAGGTTTGGTTCTTACCCCACAGCTCGCAATGCCGAGGAATCAGCTTCCCATGCAAATGTACCGCCCACACCGGATATCGAAAAGCGTTGGAAACAAGCGCAAGGGCGAAAAAGCCACAAATTGTTGGAAACAGAACGAGAACGGGCCCGCGTAGAAGTACGGCCTTTAGTCGCTGTCTCAGAAGGCTTGTGGCTCGATTTTCTCGCTTTACTTTCCACACCAACACTGAATCTCGACGCCTTTCTCGTCCTATGCTCCCAAGCCGTCTCCGTCTTACCGCTTAGTGGTCGTTTGTGGGCCGTATACCTGCGTGCCATAACGCGGTGCCAACGACCCAAATCACACATGCTGGCACTGTACGAGAAGGCGGCTCATTCCCGCGGTGTGGCCTTACTGGGCGGCGCATCACTGCTTTCACTACTTCAAGCACGCATAGACTGTGAGCGAGCCTATGCAGCAATGGAATTGGCTCACGCACAAAAAAAGTCGCCTGATCAGGTGCTGGTGGTCACTGAGATGGATCATTTTATGCACGTTTACGAGCTGTTCCTCCACAGTATTTCCGCCATGCAGAGGCTTCCAGCCTCTGAGCAGGACGCTTCCGTCGCACTGGAACGATGTGCGGTGGACTGGATCGAGCGCGCAGCGCGTGCTCTCGCCCAAACGGCTGGCCTGGAGGCGTCAGCTGGTTTGTACCCACTCGCCGACGATGTTTGGACACATGCACTTGAGCAGCACCCAATGCATGCTACTGCTTACCTGGAAGCAGCGCAATACTTTCAACGACGTGATGATGACAAGCGCGCACGTCAGACGTACAAGGCTGCCATGGCCAAACAAGGCCTCGATAACAAGGCCAGCATCGTTGCTGCGTGGGTCGCTTTTGAGCATGCGCGTGGTTCGCCTGCCGATATCGAGCAGGCCGAGGCCAAAGCCAAGGTGGAGCAGGACCGCCTATGGCGCCAGTGGTACAGGTACCAGGCTCAAGAGCCTGCCGCTGCTCCCGAGTCGGCACCTGAATCGGAGGTCCCCAAGCGCAAGTCGACGCACGAGGAGCATGAGGAAGAGGCCGCCCCTCCGAAGCGCCAGGACGCACACTCTGTACAACCGGCAAGAGATCGCGAGTTTTCATCCGTCCTAGTGTCAGGGATGCCGCCGGATGTCTCAGAAGGAGACGTGCGAGCATTTTTCCGGGACTGTGGGATCATATTTGACATGATCGGGCCGCGCAGCCTGGATGACGCGACGAGTGCTGCCCTGATTGAGTTTACTGATCGCGATAGCGCAGGAGCTGCTCGTACTCGCGACAAGAAGCTGATGGGTCACTCGGAAATCAGTGTTGTTCTGTCGTATCAGTGCACATTGTACGTGACCAACTTTCCTCCGGATGCATCGGACGCCTTAGTGCGCGAGCGCTTCAGCAAGTATGGACCAATTTTTGATGTGCGCTGGCCAAGTCGTCGCTTCATCCAGTCTCGAAGGTTTTGCTATATCCAATTTGCCACCGCAGATGCCGCGCGTGCGGCACTCGCTGAGCATGGCGCCCTGTGGCATGCAGACCACGCCCTGCAAGTGTTTCTGTCGAATCCTCAACACAAGAAGCAGCGCTCGGATGCGAATGCGAATGAGAAAGAGCTGTACGTGGCGGGTCTGCCTCGCTCTGCCACAGTGGAGCAGGTCCGGCAGTTCTTTCTGCCTCATACACATGTCGAAGACGTGCGCATGCCATTGCGCCCCGACGGTAAAGCTCGCGGTATTGCCTTCATCCAATGTCGTACACCCCTAGATGCTCGTCGAGCGATGCAAGCTACGAACAGCACCAAGTTCCATGGAAGACTCATTGCCGTGACTATGGCCGACGCAGGTCGGTCATCGAAGAATTCTTCTGCACCCGAGGCAGATCGGCGCGCAAGAACCATCCATGTGGCAGGCTTACCTCCCGATGCTCAGGAAGCTTTGATCCAGCAGGCCATTGAGATGGCAATTGGTCCTGAGACCGTGCGACGTGTGTTCTGGACACCTGGTCGTCCTCCGAATAGCCAGGGCCTGTGCGACAGCATGGTCGAAATGGTGGATGAAGAGGCAGCAGGCCGCGCTGTGTTATCAGCCGATGTCACGTATGGGACCATGCCGCTGGCATTGAGTATGTACCAGCAGCAAGTGACATCTTCAACATCAGCAGCGACCTCGATGCGCGATCGACGACGCGGCGCACTTGGCTTTGCCCGGGTACATTCATCAGAGTCCACTGATACCACGCCTAAGGGGCAGGATGCATTCCGCCAAATGCTTCATCCATAGTCTAGGCCTGATCTAGCGCCTGAATCCATTCTAAGAATTGTGAGGCACGCACTTTTCGTAGCTCCTGCCAGGAAGCCACGAGTGAAGAGATTCTGGAAGCTGCTTCTTGCGTCTCACCCACCTCTTGGTCACCCTCCGCTGGGGGAGCCATGTCGAGAGAAGGTGCTGCGGTAGCTTGGGCAGCAGCTTGCAGTGATTCTACCATGCGTTGTTTGGCTAGTCCCATAATACTCGCGAGGTAAGCAGCCACCACAGATACATGCTCATCCGAAATCCATGAGCCGGGGTCCGGTAATGGCAACGTGGGTGGAATAAGTGGCCGCATACTCTCTTCCACATGAGCCTGTGAAGCACCAGAGAGCTCTTGACCGATCTCGTATAGCTGCGGAGACCACATCATATGCCGAAGCAGCCAATTTTGACGCTGCTTGGAAAATTTCCACGCATCTTTGTCACAAAGATATTGTTGGGTATAAGCAATGGCCTTTTTGGCAGGCTCACTCAATTCCTCCATACCTTCGGGATCCGGGCCAGGGTGCGGCACATTCGAACGCTTGCGTTTACGAGAGCGCTTCCGCTTCTTCGAAGCGTCGCTGCTCTCATGAATTGGTGTATCTTGGGAAGTAGTGCCGTGCTCCGGCTCTGCTTCCTGCTGAGGCTCGCGACTCGGCTCAGAAGCCTGCACCGAAGATTCCTTACGAATTTCTGGCTGCTCTAGAGCTGTTTTCTCATTGACATGTTCTCTTCCGCGATCATCATCCTGCTCTATGGCCTGACTCGGGCGCGCCTTTTTCGAGGTACGCTTTCGCAACCGTTTGGCCATGGTAGAGAAAAATAGCTATGTGGAGGCATATCCTTACGACTTGTGGGCGAGCCAGGACTGGAGCCAGTCTGGCTGCATTCTCGAAACGTTGCGAGCAAAGGTCTGCGATGTAAGCACCAGCTCCTCAAACACAATTACTTGAACATTATCACTGGATGTACCGCGCGATCCATGACGGGACGGATGCAGCACACAAGATGGATGCAGTTTGAAGGTCTGCCCTCCGGCAACCCGTCTGAAGCTCCCGTCTGGCTGCCTGAGCGCCGTGTGACTTAACCGACCCAACCCAAGACACTGCATTAGCTCATAATAGTTTTCTTTCATATCTGTCAAAGGCTCAGATCCCCCTTTCGTGACAACCAATGCATCTCGGTCTTCCTCTTCGGACGACTCGCTCTCAGTGCTAGACACAGACAAGCGCTTCTTTGGTGCACCCGCGTGGCATTCTATTCCATGCTGCGCACAAATTCGCGAAAGTTGCTTTCGAATAGCGAGAATATTTTTCATGGTTCGTTCATGTACATAGTGCGATTGACACCACATGCGGATTTCTTGGCGTGCAGCTGCAGGAGAGGCGTGTGTGGTCATGGCATGATTGAAAACGGCGAGATAAGCTCGGAATGCATTGAGCATCGTGGCATGATCGCCTGTAGCATCGTAAAACACCTCCCAAGCCATTTCTGCCTGTTCGCGCTTGTCAGGATGACTTGTTTCGACGAAAATGCCCCGGTCAGCGGATAAGATCGAAACTAGGTCACAGGCCTGACTTGCAACATGCGGGCCTCGCTCAGCAGCTGCCAAGAGGAGACGCGCATAGGATGGGGTAACAGGCAGAGAAGCCAATTGATGTCCTAGGGGCGTGAGCTGAATTCCATCCTTGGGCGACTGGATCGCTCCGAGTTCGGCCAAGTGTAGCACAGCTTCCTGAAGAAGGGCTTGATTAGGCGGATCAATCCAGTCAAAAGTGAAAGGATCTAAATGCATGGCATAGAGTTGCAGAACAGCCCCAGAAAGTTCTGTTCGGTGTATTTCTGCAACTGGCATGGTTTCCAGCGCTTGAAATGCCTCACGCGTATATAGCCGATAGCATTCACCAGGGGCCTCTCGGCCTGCCCGACCTGCTCGCTGCAAACTTGATGACTGGGAAATTGGGAGCACTTGTAGCGTCTCAATACTTGTTAGAGGTGAAAAGATTTTTTCCTTCACAAGACCCGAGTCAATCACGTAACGAACACCCGGAATGGTAATACTTGTTTCGGCAATATTGGTAGCCAACACGACTTTCCGGGTATTCTTTGGGGTAGTTGCAAACACAGCAGCAGAAGCATTAGGGCCAAGCGCAGCATATAAAGGTCGGATAAGTAGGGCAGGAACATCATCGAAGCCAACCTCTTTAGACCAAGGCTCCAGTTGAGCACCAAACATTTGCAAAGACTGGGCCATGGATTCGATCTCCTCTTGTCCTGTGGCAAATACAAGAATGTCGCCCAATGGCTTGGAAACATGGATCTGCATCACAGTTCGTACAGCTGCGTCTGTCCAATCCTGACAACTTTCTTGTGTATGATACATGCGTACACTGTGCTGCCGTCCAGCCACATATAGAATGGGGACGTCCCTAAGAGGATCAGCAAAAAAACGAGCAAAGACGCTAGCATCGATCGTGGCACTCATGATAACAATCTTCAGCGGGCAAAGATCCGTATGGCCTTCAGTTATTAACTTTTTGCGCTCACTCTGTATCCGCTTCATGAGGCCCAATACCATGTCCGTTCGCAAGGATCGCTCATGCGCTTCATCGATAACAATGATTCTATACTTTTTCAGTAGAGAAGTATGAGCACTTTTTTTTCGTGGCGCGCTTGATTTCGATGTATGAGACCCGAGAGCTTCACGTATGAGCATACCATCCGTTAAAAATTTGATACGGGTCTGTCGCGTGGTACGGTCATCAAAACGCACAGTGTATCCAACATACGCAGAGTTGTCGGTATCATTAGAGCGGGGCTTAATTGTGCTTGGATCAGCACACCCCATTTCTGAGGCAACACGTCTAGCCAAGGAAGTGGCGGCTACACGACGTGGCTGCGTTATACCAACCATCAGCGGGACATCAGGCACGATAAATTTCTCCTGCCAAAAAAATTGAGGCAATTGAGTCGTTTTACCGCTACCCGTTTCACCAATAAGCACGACTGTGTCATTTTCGCGTATCCTTTCCAGTATTTTATCTTTCCCTGCCCAAATAGGCAGCATGTTCGTTGCATTCTCTGCTTTATTCATTGACAGCGCCGCACTCGCTGTAGGTCGCCAGAGACCAAGACCGTGGGCACAATGCGTATACCTCCACATTGAATGCGACTGCTCATTTAGAATAAGCGCTTGCGTCATACAAGATAGCCTACATCTGTTGACACCTTTTGTGATATACCATGGAATTTAATTTCACAGGATCTTCCAAACCCCGAAGAACAATAAATCTAAGCGGTGAGGTGCAGAAGCCCGTATCAGCTTTAGCTGCAGATGCGCGTTCTCAGCGAGAAGATCGGCGGCGCCAAAAGCTTCGCGCAAGTGCCGCCACACGTATTCAAGCCGCATACCGAGCTTATGCTACTTCCAAAGCAATGAGGAATACTTTTGCAGCTGAATTTGACAGATTGTGGCAAAATTCACAACGGACTCCATCAGACTGGGTTCAATTGACCCGCTGTTTGGTGATGGCACACAGTAGGCAGCCTTCTAAACTACATTCACATCGAATGGCCGCATGGGCCAACGATGTGTGTGGGGCATCATTATGGACCAAGCCAGAATTGCATGCATGTAATGTGCTTTTCTTTATGGTCGCAAGACGAATGATATTCGCGCTGCAGTATACACCTGATTTGGATGTGTCAGATGCACGAGCCATGATTCTATTCCTGCTTTGGCTACAAAGTGACTCATATACCACGGAAGAACAGCGTCGTGCTGCTCTATATATGCTACGCTTTGGACTGCATAGCGCCATTCGACAATGCATCCTAACATTCCCGAAGGAAGCGACAGAAGAGTGCGTGGCATTGTCACTACGCCCTTTGGTACTTTTTCCTGAACCCACGACTGAATTCGCAGAAACATTGGATGAAAGTGCGTCGGCATCACCACGATCGATCTTCATTAGGTCATTTGTGAGTGATATCTTAACTCTTCCACACTTGTTTTATCGTGTACCTATCTCATCAGTGAGTTTATTTGCATCTTCTTTTCCTTTACTGGATATTATGATCCATGTTCAAGCACTTGGTGCTTATTATGATGTCGTCTCCGGTGACAGTGTTTTGGCGCATAATCCGATTCATTCACCGTTCCTACTAGGCAACATCCTTACGATCGCAAGCAGAAGAATCAACACCATGCAGTCAGGAACCGATGTATGTCATTACTTACACATGCTTGCCACACTTCAAAATGCTCTTCCCACGACTACTTTCGATGATCACGATTCAACCGTCGACCCTAAAACGAAGAAACAGATTGATAATCTGATATCAGATCAGCACATTCGCTCTGTTCTCGCAACGAGCACGCGCTTTGCTCACAGCACCCGGCCTGCATTATGTACATTTCTCATCGCTACATTATGCGCATGGCCAGTATCTGTTCGGGATACTTTGCTGATATCGCTGCTGTATGCATATGACAAGGAAGGAAGCACTCGTTCCATGCAGATTGGCTCATTAGTCCGTGAATTATGGCGAGGATGGATTCGATCCAGTTTTTTGACTCGAAAGATGGCTGTAAAAGAACAGAGTTCGAGTACAAATGTGGCGGCTATGCGTGATGCATTGACAAATACCGCGTATGCGCAAGACTGGACCTTGTTTCTTACTATGTGCATTGTGTATGGGCGCTGCCTGGTAATTCTTGGTGACGATGAATTTTATCCACGCGAGAGTATGGACGCGAGTATGCCAACGAGAAACCCACTGACTATGGATGAGCTGGTAGTGCTAAGTGGTTTACTGCGGAATTTGGTGTTTTTCATGCATTGGGATAATGTGGGCATGACAGGCGATTCAGAGTATATCACAGGAACCCGAATGCGTGTGGATCAAGTACGTGAGCTTTGTACGCGCCTTTTACAACAACTTCATACGCGTGATTCCCGGCACCGCTTTGTTCCCGAATCGCATTGGCACATGTTAAATGAAAACGATTTGACTTCGTTTATTCAAGCAGTGGTATTGGAAGAGCGTGAGCTTGCTGTATCGCAGGATCAAGATCGGGAGAATCATCGTGCTCCTTTGTCTGCTTTTTCACAACGTAAGCGTGATTTCATGACACCGCGTCTCAAGGTCTTGAACAACATACCATTTGTGATTCCATTCGATGTTCGAGTCGAAATTTTCCGTCAGTTTGTCCGCAATGACATTCAAAGGCTAGGTATTTCGCGTGATATGTTCGCTCCAACCCGTCGGCACCGTGCTACTATACGACGTGGGCACGTGGCTGAAGATGGTATCGCCCAGCTAAACGGGCTAGGTTCGAACTTGAAAGAGCCTTTAGAAATCATGTTTGTGGATCAATGGGGTATGCCAGAAGCCGGTATTGATGGCAGCGGCTTATTTAAAGAATTTCTGGTTTCTATGATTCAAGAAGTCTTCGACACAGACCGTGGCTTGTGGTGTTCGAATGAAATACATGAGCTTTATCCAAACCCGCATTCTTACGCACATGCAAGCGAACAACTCATATGGTATCTTTTCATGGGTCGCATACTAGGAAAAGCGCTATATGAGGGCATACTAGTAGACGTCAAGTTTGCTGACTTTTTCCTGAGCAAGTGGTTGGGTCAGCAAAGTTACATTGACGACCTAGCAAGTCTGGAGAGCCTCGATAGCGAGCTTTATCGCGGACTTATCGCACTCAAAAACTATTCGGGCAATGTAGAAAGTGACTTTGCCTTGAATTTCACTGTGGCTGACGATGAGTTTGGCATTCGAACTAGCAGAGAACTTGTCCCAGGGGGAACGGATATCCCGGTTACGCGCGAAAATCGTCTTTCTTATATTTACTTGATTACACGGTACCGTTTGAGTACACAAATTGAAGACCAATCTCGCGCATTTCTTCAAGGTTTGACTGAGCTGATCAATCCACGTTGGCTCCGCCTCTTCAACACAGAAGAATTGCGTGTTTTGGTCACAGGAGCTGATACGCCGATTGATGTCGAAGATTTACGTCGTAACACGGTATATGGGGGCTACCATGAAAAAGACATGGCTGTACAGTACTTCTGGGAGGCACTCTCATCGTTGGATCAAGCATCGCTTAAAGCTTTTCTTCGTTTCGTGACGTCTTCGCCCAATCCCCCACTCCTGGGCTTTAGTGAGCTAAACCCTAAATTTGCTATTCGACATGCAGGTGATGATATCACTCGATTACCTACAGCCAGCACATGTGTCAACCTTTTAAAGTTACCTGCCTACAATTCTACTGCACAGTGCCTTGAAAAAGTAAAGTATGCCATATACTCAGGTGCCGGATTCGACTTGTCATAGGCCCATTGGTATGGTAGAAGAGCATCACGTTTTCGTTCATCCCACGAATTCGAAATGCGGGGATATGATGCTAAAAATATGATTGGACACGATGTTAGATGCCGTATTGATTACAGCCAATGAAATCGACGATAGAATGCAAAATGTGTTTGAATTCCCACGAGCTATTTTGCGGAGATTCAAGTTACCGGCTCCGAGTTGTAGCCATCCAGCCCCATCTACCTCTGGTAGCACACCTCCGTGGCGCAGAATTATGCACCATTGTTGACCTCACTGATGCTGAAGAAAAATTTGGATACATGTATTGAGCCAATGTTTGCGTTATCTCCAGGCAGGCTAGATAAGGTGGACACTGATGATGCCTTTGAAATGGCTTGCGTACTAAAGAGTACGTTCTAGATGACCCGACTTACGCCTCAGCCTTCACGAATTGTAAATACATGCTTGAGAATGGGGAGCGCTATGAAAATTTGTCTTGGCGTTTATGGGCGCGTCATTTGCATAAAATAAGGATCTCTGAGCCTATCACCCAGATTGATGTCTTGGAAACCAAGACATCCGGATTTAATGCTGTGCCGGCACCTTTGTCGGAACCGGAACTTTCCACTGATGAATCAGTCTCGAGTGAAGATGAAGATGTATGCAAAGCTGGGAAGAATACCATGATTCCTTGCGCCGACAACGCATTTAGCATACTCACTCGCTCGGGATGTACTCAAACGGAAGAAGGCACTGAACTTGAGAGACTTGCGTATGATGTAAATTGTTGTTGGGATTCTTCATCCCTGTCACATACGCATGATCTATCATATTGTGCGCAGCTCAGTGACGGTGAGGAAACAATCCAAGAGACTGAATCCCGCGGGACAGGCACTCCGATTTCTACGACTGGGACTATTACTCCCCACATTCGCTCGCGCGCCAACTCTACTTGTTTATCGCCTCTGTCGCAAAACTTTGGATCTAAGCTGAATGAGGCCCACGATACAATCGCTTCGCAAAATAACCGCGCGAGTGCTCTCACGTCTGGAAAGTTGTATGATGGTGGAAAGCGTATATCATCCCGAGGTATGCCTTCTGCCAATGACCCTATTCAAGAGCGATCAGTAAACACTAATGCTTCACAACGTGAGAAAAATTCGAGCTCTGCGACAAAGCTACAGCAGCTCGCGCCGCCACAGCTCCGCTCACGGCGACAGCGCTCTCTCAAGAGTATGGACAACATACCTGGCCTTCGTCAGTCCAAGTCCGCTATTGCAAAAGCAGGATGTGCAAATATATTCTTAAACAATACTAATACCGACTGTCTCTTATACACATCTCCGAGCCCACGAGACCTCTCTACATCTCGTA
>ERZ1031199.33-NODE-33-length-27604-cov-8.667574_pt1 | contig 27604 bp, 9 predicted proteins | sample MGYA00518220_ERZ1031199 | MGnify/ENA primary metagenome ERZ1031199 (study PRJEB33718, sample SAMN03159783) | human skin metagenome | collected 2014-02-25 | study: EMG produced TPA metagenomics assembly of the PRJNA266117 data set (Human skin bacterial metagenome and... | reverse complement strand
GGTGCGCCGAAGACAGACACGCCGTGGATATGCGTTCGCGGCCTTACATTCAAACACGCAATTTGCCGGACCCTGTTTCGCGACTGACTGCCGAGCGTGCTGATCCTGTGTTGCGCAGTCCGCATATTGCGCCGATTCTCGCGGCGGTCGCTCCGACGGGTATGGATCCGAACGAGATGCTCGATTACGCTTCGGCAGAAAGTGGTCTCAGTGCGGAAGAGGAGCTGCATTTACTGCGTGCACAGGTCCGTGATATCGCCCGTGTATGTAAGGCGGTCGCGTTAGGCGATCTATCGCAGCATATCATGGTGCCTGTCCAAGGACCTGTCATGGTGGAACTCAAGGAGATCATCAATCAGATGGTGGACCGGCTGGGCAACTTTGCCAGCGAAGTAACGCGTGTGTCACTGGAAGTCGGCACACAAGGCAAGCTCGGTGGGCAGGCTGACGTTCCGGGTGTGCAGGGCACATGGAAGGAACTCAAAGACGTGGTGAACCGCCTGGCCGAGAACCTTACGAACCAAGTGCGTGGCGTGGCGCTGGTCACCAAGGCTGTTGCACGAGGTGATCTGTCGAAAAAGATCGATGTTCAAGCCGATGGCGAGATTCTCGAGCTCAAAGTCACCATCAACGTCATGGTGGACCAGCTCCGGCATTTCGCGAACGAAGTAACGCGTGTATCGCGTGAAGTCGGCTCTCAAGGTCGATTGGGTGGCCAGGCTTATGTGCCTGGCGTGAAGGGCGTGTGGAAAGAGCTTACGGACAACGTGAACCGCATGTGTCTGAACCTCACTGAGCAAGTGCGGTCGATCGGTATGGTCACGACTTCTGTCGCACGTGGTGACCTCACCAAGACCATCGAAATCACCGCCGAGGGAGAAATGGCTGAGCTCAAGGATACCGTCAACAGCATGGTTGCTCAGCTACGAGTTTTTGCCAGTGAAGTAGTGCGCATGTCGCTCGAAGTCGGCACGTTTGGTCGTCTTGGTGGACAGGCCAACGTTCCGAATGTGGAAGGTATCTGGAAGGATCTCACGCTCAGCGTCAACAAAATGGCCGACAACCTCACGTCGCAAGTGCGCGAAATCGCGCGCGTCACCAAGTGTGTCGCCGAAGGCGTGCTCACCGAGTTTATCACGGTCGATGTCCAGGGTGAGATTCTCGAGCTCAAGGACACCGTCAATAACATGGTGCGGCAATTGCGCACGCTGTCGGACGAGATTATCCGCGTATCCGTCGAAGTAGGCACCGAGGGTCGTCTAGGGGGCCAGGCCAATGTGGAAGACGTCAAGGGCCAATGGGAAGTGCTCACGAAGCGTGTCAACATGATGGCCTCAAACCTTACGACGCAGGTGCGCTCCATTGCCACAGTCAATACAGCTGTCGCACGCGGCGATCTCAGCAAAACCATCAACGTGGAAGTGCGCGGCGAATTCCTCGATTTGAAGAACACCGTCAATAACATGGTGGAAAGTCTGCGCACCTTCTCCACGGAAGTCACGCGTGTGGCCACCGAAGTCGGTACGGAGGGTAAGCTCGGTGGTCGTGCGAATGTGCTGGGTGTCGATGGCACTTGGAAGGATCTCACGGATTCAGTGAACACGATGGCCGCCAATCTCACGCTGCAGGTGCGAACTATTGCGCATGCCACGACAGCTGTGGCGCGTGGTGATCTGACGCAAAAGGTGACCATCTCTGTCAGCGGTGAAATACTCGATCTAGTCAACACCATCAACAACATGATTGATCAATTGTCGTTCTTCGCCTCCGAAGTCACGCGTGTGGCGCGTGAGGTAGGTACCGAGGGCAAGCTAGGCGTTCAGGCGCAGAAGAAGGACATCGAAGGTACTTGGGACGAAATCACGGACAATGTCAATATCATGGCCAACAACTTAACGTCCCAGGTGCGTGCGTTTGCCCAGATTACAGCTGCAGCAACGGATGGCGACTTTTCGCGCTTCGTCACCGTTGAGGCCAGCGGTGAAATGGACTCGCTCAAGACCAAGATCAATCAAATGGTGTACAGTCTGCGTGACAGTATCCAAAAGAACACGGCAGCTCGTGAAGCTGCCGAACTGGCAAATCGCTCCAAGTCTGAGTTTTTGGCTAACATGTCGCACGAAATCCGCACGCCCATGAATGGTATCATTGGAATGACATCGCTCACGCTCGAAACGGTACTTTCCCGCACACAGCGTGAAAACCTCGTGACCGTCTCGACTCTTGCCAGCAATTTACTGGCCATTATTGACGACATTCTCGATATTTCGAAGATCGAGGCTGGCCGTATGAACATTGAAGAGATTCCCTTCAGCCTGCGTGGCATCGTGTTCAGTGTGCTCAAAACCCTGAGTGTGCGTGCTGCCCAAAAGAAACTGAACCTCGTCTACGAAGTGGCACCCGAGGTGCCAGATCCTCTCATCGGTGATGCCCTGCGTCTCAAGCAGATCATCACTAACTTGATTGGCAATGCTGTCAAGTTTACCGAGAGCGGTGGCATTGTCGCATTGCGCTGTAAACTCAACAGCCCGCCCGATGCGGCGGAGACTGTGCTCGAGTTTTGTGCGTCCGATTCAGGTATCGGTATCAAGCAGGACAAACTGGATATGATTTTCGACACATTCTGTCAAGCTGATGGCTCAACGACGCGGAAGTATGGTGGCACAGGTCTTGGACTGTCCATTTCACGCCGACTCGTGAACCTCATGGGTGGTGATATGTGGGTGCGCAGCCACCTTGGCAAAGGCTCTGACTTTTTCTTCACCATGGTAGTGCGGCGCGACAAGTTCACAACAGAGCAATTAAATGAGCGCATGCATCCTTACAAGGGACGCAAGGTGCTATTCCTGGATACCAAGGGCGAGGGAGCAGACGTGGCTCGCATGATTGACCAACTTGGCTTGAAACCGATTGTATTCCATACCCTGAAAGAAACGATGCAGCACAGCTCGTCCTTCAACCGCATCGATGCCATCGTAACAGACGTATTGTACGTGGTATCGCATCTACGCACCATTGAACAGCTCCGCTATATCCCCATCAATCTCGTCACCCAGGAAACGCTCACACTCAATCTCACATACTGCTTGGACTACGGTATTTCGTCCTACATCAACACGCCCATGTCGCTGGAAGACCTGTACTATGCCCTCCTTCCCTCGCTAGAAAGCAGCGCGGCCATTCCAAGCGAAGGTAACACGGACGTTACGTACCATATTCTTCTCGCCGAGGACAATTTGGTTAACCAGAAGCTGGCTTGCAAGATCCTGCAGAACCAGGGCCACAAAGTGGATGTTGTCGACAACGGCGAGCAGGCCGTTGAAGCAACGCAGCGCTGCAGATACGATGTGATTCTTATGGATGTAAGCATGCCTGTCATGGGAGGTATCGAGGCCACCATGGCTATTCGAGAACGCGAACAGTCGCTCAATCTGGAGCCTATCCCCATTGTGGCCCTGACCGCACATGCCATGCTGGGTGACAAAGAAAAGTGTCTACAAGCTGGCATGAATGCATACGTGAGCAAGCCTATTCGGCGTGTAGAACTGGTGTCCACACTGAACCAGCTTCTAAGCCAAAAACAACCAAAGCAATCCTAATTATCTTTTCCCATTTCATTCACGTTTGATACGTGTATAACGATTCTAGATGCATGTTGGACAATATATTTTTCATAGCCGTATAAAAAAGCGCAAGTCCTCCAAACACTATATTCAGCCTTGCCACTTAAGGATTCAGCGGTCTCTCCACGTCTCCGGACGACGCGTCCTGATTCTCTGGATGGCCGACGGGCACATCCTGCCTTGTGGGCGGCTCACGTTTTTCTGATTTGATGCTGAGAGAACTCAGTTCGCTGGATACCTTGGCATCCTCGCCATCAAAGGAAATGCCTTGCTTGCTTAAGATGGATCTAAGACGCACCACCTCTTCGCTGAGTGTCTGCAAAGCCACATCACGACGTTCAATACGCTTTTTCAGGCGGATAAGGTACTCATTTGAATGCCGTAAAAGTAAAACCTTGGCGATGGTCCGATTTGGATCTAGGTTCGAATCCGAGACACCCTCACCCTGGGCGCTTGGCTGGTCTCCATTTCGGTCGGACATTTCCATGAGTCCAAAGCCTTCAGCTAGGCGGTCTTCGTTTGATCCATCCGGACCTAGCATAGACCCACCGGGTGAATTATGGTCCACAGTGATGCTAGGTAGCAATACACGCAGCTCATCAAAGCAGTGCTTGAGCGAATCGCGACGTTTTTGTTCAGCAGCCTTGTGGGACGTTCGGCGCTGATCCAGTCCAAAGTTTTCCGCACGGCGCATGTTGAACCAGCTAGCAGGGCCGTCCTGGGAAACGCCACTCGGATAGAAAGATTTGTGCGGTACAGCACCACCTTGGAAAAATATACCATGTGGTGGCTGTGATGCGTTGATCAGAGCAGATGCCGTGACAGCGCTTACAGCATTTTGGGTTTGGTATGAGTTCATCCCACCGTAGCTAGGTGGGTAGTAGATGTTTTGCTGCGATGAGGTCGATGGAGGTAGTGCCGGTGTCGACGTGACGGATCCCACCGTTTCAACTGGCGCTGAGCTTGGCCGAGGAGAATACGCAAGACCCATCAACGTGCCTGGAGTTGCTGGCTGCGTTGCTGGCTGTGTCGGATCTGAATTCGCCAATTCGATGGGAGATGGACTCTTTAAGAAAGGGGTGCGCTCTGCATGCTCTTGGGTGTCGCCATGACCAGGGTTGGACGCACCTGACTTGGTTTCATCCATCGTAGATGATCGAGCAGGGAGAGGTTTCGCTACCGTGTTACTTCGCGGCAGACTCATCGATGCTGGCGACAAAGCTGGTGATGATATCGAAAAACCATTACTCGAATCCTGCATGGCATTAGAAATGGATTCAATGGCTCCCAGAGATGGCGATGAATGCAAGCTACCACCACGCTTCCGTCCCTGCCATACATTCTTGGGGCTCTGCACTGGTTTTATTAGTGGCGATGGCCTCACACGAGAAATCTTGCTGTCTGTACCCCTACTGCGCCGGAGCGGGGGTCGCTGCTCAGCCGATAAGGTAGGTGATGGCGTGATGGAATGAGTAAATCCATTTGGCATCATGACATTGCCTGTCATCAGATCAGGCGGCCCGGGCACATTCGCACCAGACGATGCAGACGACATGTGCAGCAAATCGGGTGTCATCTGCACATCTTTGACTTCGTTCAGACCATATACATGTTGCTGCGATCCCTGAGGCTGCAGCATTGGTGATGTAATGGGTGGTAGAAAATCATTTGCGCTAGAGCTGCTGACTTTGGAGAACACACTTGCTGGCGTCACGCCCGACGAATCAAGAGGAGGACATGACTTGTCCGAGAAGCTGGACATGTGAGTTATGCCTTGAGATCCAGCGGCAGGCTCACTGGAGACCACATTATTACTTGACATATAGGACTGCGATTCTGTGGGTGGAAGCTTGCCGTGCATGGGAAACGCCGGCAGGTCGAACGTCTGCATTCCCGCGATAGACTGAGCACTGCTCTTGTCTTGAGTTACAAATGTTTCATAATTAGAGTGTCCTTGCATGTTAGCATTATCTGGCCTTTGGATGTCTGCGGGCATGTGCTCATGAAGCATTTGGTAGAAGTGAGAAGAGGCATGGATGTCTTCCGAGGAGATTGGGTCAGGCGTATGAATGTCTTTTTGCTGCACAGCATTGTCGCCTACCATATGCAAAGGTACGTTGTTGTGACCTTCTAAGTGAACAGGAACCAAAACGTCATTGTGAGCGTACATCAGTGTTCCGTTCTTGTCGGGAGAATTGGCTGCTTCAAGGGGGCCGGTCGTTTTCGAAGCGTGATAAAAAGCTGGTGACTCTTCTAAAGAAGTATACTCAGAGCCAAATTCAAAAGAATCCATGACTCTCCTCACTTAATATTTGTATGACACGATGTATGTGCGGTTCTCGCACGGCTGGCGGGGTCCAATCTACTCTTGACGAGGTCGAATTTTTTTGGGCTCGACGGTGTGATCTGAAATTTGCAAATTGCGACGCCCTCACTCCATGTGGAAAGGGCGCGGTTCCAAAAATATCGAACCCGATTACAAAAATGACTAATAGCTACATAAAGATGGAGACTTGTAGGGTCTCATTGTACGAGCCATGCTCAAATGCGAGAGCCTTGCCATAACAAGAAGCAGAGTGCCATGACTATCTCATTCGATTAGGCGTGCGCCTCGAATTCCTGCGACCATTCGTTCTCTTTGAGCTTGTACGCGGACGTGAAGGCGCGCTGCTTGCGACCGCGGTATCATTCTCGTCAGCCCACGCGAAAAACTTGCATCTTACGTTAGTTTCTTGTCACTCACCTGGCACGAGCGCTCTCTTTCGGACATGCATAAAATACACGTCCCGTGTTCGGACCCTATTCAATGTCAGCATAGATAGCGTACCTTTCGAGTTTCACAGCGTTTTGCCGTCAGGTCACAATGACACATGATGCGCTCCGGGCAGGTTGCAGAAGTTCTCTGGCGCTTCATGCGTGGCTCACTCGACGAGGGGGGCGGAGCAGAGCACCACTTAAAAAAGCCGCAATCATCGTTGGCATGCCCTTGTTTACCACACGACCAATACGAGCGCCCGGAACGCGCATCAGTAGACGACTTGCATACATGAGCACAATGACATTTGGGTATATCATGGGAGGTAGTCGCTGCTCTTGCTGTTTCAGTGTTTTGCGCAAGTGACGGAAAAGATGGGCCGGAGGATGAGGGAAGCGCTTGAAAATAGGTACTCACGGCTCGTCCGATGCGATCAAAGTCTCGTTCCACAACGTCGTAAATCTTTTTGTACTCTTCCATGCATTCGGTAATAGTATCGTCTTTAGTTCGTTGTGCTGCAGAAATCAAGCCTAGCTGTGTCTCAGTATCATGTCGTAATTTGGGCTTGCATAGCTGCTGACTCGTGTCTAAGCCTTCGTATCCTTCAACAAGTCCCATTCCTAACGTAGATGGAAGTAAATAGTTGGTGTTTCCTTGCTTTTGCGTGACGACATACTGTCGATCCATGACTTTTTTTATATGTTCTGCGATGGTGGCATCAGTTCCAATACCGTGCTTGTCCATTAAGTGAACCAGATCTGCCTCTGTCAGCAACTTAGGCGCTGATGTGCAGCCCTGTTTCACTGTCAATGTGCTGGGTCGGAAGCGCTGACGCTCTCGGTACTCTGGAATCGATTTGTTCGACCAATGTTCGTAGGTAAACAGTTTCATATACGCCGTATCCTTCACAAACAACCCCGACGTGTGAAATGTCTCGCCGCCCATTTCAATGCACACTTTGGTTTCTTCACCCAATGCATCTGTCGCGCAACTCGCCAGGAATCGACGAGTTACGTAGTCATACACTTTTTTCTCATCAGCTCGAAGGTCGTTGGCGTGCGCTGTGGGGTGGATGGGCGGGTGAGCTTTGTCGTTCTTGCGTCCATTTCGAGGACGTTCATATTTGAGTGCGCCCGGAGCAACTGTTGCGCCTGCTGCCGATGCACACAACTCTGATACCAATGCACCCCACTGTGCATCTTGGCGCTGCTTGTCCAAAAGTCCCACAAAGTCAAAGTCGTTGTCATACTGATCCGTCTCAGTACGGGGATACGACAGCAGACCACGTTGATATAATGCTTCTGCCAAGTCCAAAATTTTTTTGGGCGCCATGCCAGTCAACCGCGATAAATTTTTCTGGAGCTCAACTGTAGTCAAAGGTGACGGTTTCCGCTTGCTTGTGGGGCGGCATTGGACACATGTTACTTGTGCTTCAACAGCTTCTTTGCATCGTCCATGCAAGATTTTCACAATGTGTTCATCAAAGAGATGCTTTCTGTCCCATATGAATTCCACCGCCGAGGAATGAGTATCTGTTTTGTGACGCAAATCGATGAACCAAAATGGCTCCGGAACAAAAGCCTGAACGCGTCTATAATGGTCAACAACGAACCCTAACGTCGGAAACTGGCATGGTCCGTAGCTGATCACCATTCGATCCACATGTAACAATGGAACGAGTCGTGCTGTTTGAAGTCGCGTGAATGCCGCGCCTATGCGCAAGTCGATTTGTTGTCGAGCATCGACAGCGTGCACAGCATGCAAATCCAGGTCCACGAGGTTCATGCAAGCGCGGTGAATCTGGTCAGCAATCACGGCACTGAAGCGCGCACGTTTTACCACCAGATTCCTACGCTTAGATAGGCAGTGTTGTGCAACCTCGTATCCGATATTTTCACCTTCACGATCACAGTCAGTCCAAATAATGAGCATATCTGATCCTCGAACTTCAGCAGAGAGATTCTGAGCAAGTTTTTCGGCTTCTTTAGAAATACTAGTAGTGATTGGAGCTTGGAATAGGGCAGAAGGATTACACTTGCCCCAGCGGTACTCTTCTGGAAAATCAAGTTCCATCATATGGCCACGGACGGACGTGAACGTAATCTCAGCAGATATCATGCTCGGACCTACTGAAGGTGCATGCGATCCAAAGACATGACGCGGCAGCTTGTATGCAAAGTCATAGTTGCGACAGTACTTGTCTCGACCCGGGCGCTACACGGTAAGTATGGCCACACATACATTGGTATACGATCCATGCGAAAGTATCTGCGCAAGAGATTTCGCCATAGATGCTACAAGTTAGTGAAGCATACGCACGCTTCTCTGCAACACATAAGACACGCATGTCACAACCAAGGCCTCATGCCCCTATATCGTCGTATCCAACACTCGCTTTGGTAACGCGCCGCGCGTGTGTGAAATGTGCTTATCTAATTCCCAAATACTACCATTTCCATATGTGCATTGAAGCGTCATAGAACGAGCAGCTGTAGACGAGATGATCTTGCGGTGACCCACGCTCCCAATCACATCCATAAGCGATGCTATTATGACCCTGAAATTTTGTGAGGATGCGCATGGGATCTGGTGATGGCGCCCCTGCATCAAGACCTGGACAATCCAAAACGACCAAGCCGCCATGCATGCATGCAAGAAGAAGTTTCTGAGACTCGTCCGGATGCCATTTCGTGCGCCATATACCGCCACCCACTTCCGTTTCACTCAGAGGTGAGCGTGTGTTCCGAGCATCAAAGAGCCGGATTTTTTCGTCGTAGCTCCCGACAGCCCAATAATGTTGCTTGTGGGGATGACTCTGGATCGTTGTGACTCCTCCTTCAAAGCTAAAATAGTCAGCCATCAGTACATACCATTTACGCGTAGTGAAGGTAGATGCACGCTGTCCATTATACAGCGGCATACGCATATCCCAACCTTTTAGGGCCAAATCATCACCACCACTCCAAGCCACAACACCATCATTCCAACAATCCCATGCCGTGATCCATGCCTCGAAGTCATGTGCCAACCACGTTTCGCATGCTTGGGGAAGTGGTGCAGCTGAATTTAAGCTTGGTACCATACATAACGTTCCGTTGCTTTGACTCAAAATCATACGTGCATCATCGGCGCCAGGACGACACCTATCGGACCAGTCGAGACTCAAACATAATGCATCATGATGGTTCATGCGCCACGATTTCCAAGGGGCTAGGCGATAGGCTGATTCGTAATCCTGCAAGTGCAACAAATGTACGTGCCCTGAAGCATCCGCAATCCCCAAAATACCGTACCCATGCTGCGCCTGTTTCTCAGAAGAAGCAAGACACCACTTAGTATCTAGGATGGCTGCTCCATCCCATGTATCTAGGGTCATGCAGCTGACTGCATCGCCTTGAACGTCAGCTCGGCGCAGCCGGCAGCGGCCGCGACGTGTGTATGAAGGGCTAGGTGCATCCGTGGTTTTGTCTTGATCCACCTGATACGTTGACTCGGCAAAAACGTAGGGTAAATACGGGTGCGACTCAATAGAGTCTGCACATAGCTCCGTCGACTCTTGGTACAGACTCGGAGCTATGGACAACATCGCTGCTGGCAAAAGAAGTCTGACACTCCACACGAGCCATTTTTTGGGACGTGCGCTCGACGTGACGCATCTTTCCGTGATGAGCCTACGATCCAAGGCGCCATTACCGGTGCCGATAATGAAAGGGGAGCTAGATTTGGATACATGGTGTGTATTTCGCTAATTTACCGAGCACTGTTCACGAGACGAAGCTCTCATAAGGATCGAGAGATTTGTGCATTCCTTCATGGAGGGTGTGCGAATGGTCCCCAAGAACCACGCATGTCATACAGTCGCTGTGGGCGCACCTCGCGCGAAGAACGCCAGCCGCCATAGCCGGGTATTTTGGGAGTTCCCGTCGAAATGTCCAGAGCGCATGGTACAATGGGCCCGCTTCTTTTGTGTATTGCGTCACATACATGCGGCACTTGCATCGAACACCGTCATCACGAAAAGAGACATTTACTATCGAGATCCCAACTTATTTCAGAGTCAGTGTCGAGTGGATTCCATGATCGTGCGCATATGCATGACCCTCTCGTGTACGCGAGCTTCGTTGAATATCACGGCTTCAGCGAGGAGTGTCGTGGTAGGACCTATCCGGTTTCATACCGTGCAAAACAGCACCATACGTCCGGAGCGTTACGCCAAGGATACACTCGAGCAGCTGATCCCCGATCCCTCCATGATTCGAGGTGTTACATGTCATGCAAACTGGATCCTGATGGTCGAAAAACATGCTGTATTTCAAACACTCTGCTCACTGCGTTTTCTTGATAAGGTACAACAATACGGCATAACCTGTCCTGGACTTCTCATGACAGGTAAGGGATATCCAGATCATGCAGCACGATGGCTTCTACATGAACTGGTACGCAGCAAGCAATGCCACTGTGTGTACTTTCTCGTGGACAGCGATCCACATGGCATTGACATCATACGCACCTACTGCGAGGCACTGGACCCCTCCGACTGGGCTCGCATAAATTGGTTGGGAATAAAAACGCGACAGTGGATGCAGCACACCACCTGCACACAGATGCTACCCATGTCACGCGCGGACCGCAACAAGGCCATGCATGTGCTCAACCATCGTACACACCTACCACCCTTACTGCGCAGGGAAGTGGCAGCACAACTTCATGCAGGGTACAAGTGCGAAATCGAGGCGCTTGGTGAAGCTGGTGGTGACAACATGATCGAGTTTGTATGCCATGAAATGCAACAGTGCACACCTGTCTTAGGCCTTGATGGTGTGTGACTTGTGGTACACATGGTATACGGCCGTGGCAACGCTTGCACCCAAAATCGTGCCAGCCAATATATCCGTCGGATGGTGACGATAGTCCATCAAACGACTGACTGAAATGTACGCAGCGAGAATGACAGGAACAAGAGGTAGAACTAGGCTGGATAACACGAGATGTTGAGGTACTTCTTCCGCTTCACGGTCTAAACCTTCCTCCAAGCGAATAGGCTCCTCGTCGGGGACCTGTTCGTAGACAACACATGTAAGTTTGCGCATTATTGCGGTGAAAAAGCCCCGAATGTACCATGCCAAGAACGTCAAGCCACTAAAAGCCATACTCGAGTGGCCACTTGGGAAACTCTTGAAGCCATCGGCCAATGTGTGCGAGGTGATCGGCGTGGAACAAATCGTATAGTCCACAAGCAAGCTGTGGTACTTGCTTGACTGAATACTGCTTTGAGTAGGCTTGCAACGTGCTAGAAAATCGGGGCGCGGCCGCCCCACGAGATTCTTGCCTAGTTCGGTAATGCAGCCCGTAATCACGATCGTCATTGCAAAGCCCAACAGGCCCATGTTGAGACGCGCCCAGCGCTGTTTCAGCAACATAGAGCAGACTATAATGCATGAGATTGGTAGGACCACCGATAGCAAGGTCAGCAGGTGCTCAGGCACCCGCTGGTTGTCGGTATGAGGGTGCTGGATCGAAGGGTCGTTCAAAGTGAATTGCTGATGGAATCCATCTGAGCGGTGGTGCAGAATACCGCGGTACAGAAGTAGCATCAGCGTACATGCTGCCCAGTCAATGAACCAGCGTTTATGGCTCGGACTGCGTGCAAAGTCGGCCAGAAACGATCGTATTGACATCTTCGTCTCGGTATGCAAAAGAAGCCCTGCTGGCGTCTTCAGCCCCCTACAAAATCTCCACATGAGCTTGGCTACCTGATTCACTCCGTTTTGAGCGATTCTTCGTCTTTCTCCTCGGGATCCTTATTGATGCGCTCTGACTGTGCGAGCCAGAGATCATAGTAGAGGCCATGTTGCTCTAAGAGCGCCTCATGCGTGCCGCGCTCGGCCACATGTCCATGATCCAGCACAAGAATGTGATCCGCATCTTCGACTGTGCGCAATCGGTGAGCGATGAAGATCGATGTGCGGCTCATATCGCGCAACAGTGTGTTGATATTGCGCATAAGCTCTGTCTCTGTGTGAGAGTCAAGTGATGATGTTGCCTCATCAAAGAACATGATACGTGGATCTTTCAGGAGCATTCGTGCAATGGCCAAGCGCTGCTTCTCTCCGCCCGAAATCATAAGACCACGTTCGCCAACGATCGTGTCAAAGCCATCTGGAAGCTGTTCCACAACGTGGTCAACGCGCGCTAAATGAGCGGCGCGGCGCACCTCCTCATCGGACGCTGCAAGCTTGCCATACTTAAGATTGTCCCAAATACTAGAATTGAAGAGGGCTGTTTCCTGCGGCACAACACCAATCGCCTTGCGCACACTCTCGAGAGAAAACTGACTGATGTCATTGTCATCGATATAAATCTTGCCGGTCTGCGGCTCATAGAAGCGGAACAAGAGACGGAAAATGGTCGACTTACCGCATCCCGACGGACCAACAAGCGCCGTCTTCTGACCCGCAGGAATGGTAAAGCTGCAGTTTTTCAATATGGGACGTCCCGGGTGGTATCCAAACGTTACATTTTCAAACCGGATATCGCCACGAACAGGTGGTAGTACAGATGCATTTGGTTTGTCGCAAATTTTCTGTTGCTGCTTCTGCAAATTGAACATAGTCTCCATGTCCACGAGACTCTGGCGCAGCTCTCGGTATACGGAGCCCAAGAAGTTGAGAGGGAGAGAGAGCTGGAAGACAAGCTGATTGACCATGACCAAATCACCTACTGTCATGGTGCCAGTCAAAATGCCGTGCGCGGTGAGCAGCATCATGATAGTCAGACTCGTAGAGAAGATAGCGTTCTGTCCTGAATTCAAAGCGGCCAGACTTGTAGATACTCGAACACTGGCCTTTTCATAGTTCTGAAGTGCTGAGTCGTACTTCTGTATTTCGTGCTGTTCATTGTTGAAGTACTTTACGGACTCATAGTTTAGAAGTGATTCAAGGGAAGTTGTGGCACCGCGCTGATCGGCCAAGTTTGCATCACGACGGAAATGCGTACGCCAACTTGTCGTGCGAATGGTGAACCATGCGTAAGCCAGCATAGTAAGACCGGCTACTGAAGCGTATGAAGGACCGCATTTGATACTCAAGATGCCACAAACCAACGAAATTTCCAATGCAGTTGGAACAATATGGAACACGATGGACGAGAGCAGAAAAGATATACCCTTCGTGCCTCGATCAATAGCACGAGTCAAACCACCGGTCTGACGGCTAAGATGCCAACTTAGATCAAGATTGAGTAGATGCGTGAACACACTGCGAGCGATCTTGCGAATGGATCGCTGTGCCACATTCGCAAACACAGCGTTTCGAAGCTCTGAAAAAGCTGAGGCGCCAATACGCGCGACACCATATCCCAAGATCGATGCGCCTGCGACAACCCACACCGTATTTGGATTAGCCAAATCGAGTGGCTGCGAAGCGACGTCATTCATGCGGTCCACAACAGCCTTGAAAAAGAAAGGCACTTGGACATTAAGGAGCTTACCAGCTAACAGTAACGACAGAGCCAATATGACGCGAGCTTTTGTCCCAAAATCATTTTTCGGCCACACGTATGTTAGAAGAGTCGACAAAATCTCCCAATTTGTGCTGTTTCTTTTCACCAGTTGATGTTTGTCCGTCCTCGGGGGCTCGGGGGGCGTCGATGTCATATGGCTATGAAATCGACCTTGAACTAGAGACGCCATGCGCCCATATGGCATGAGTGCCATGGGGATGCTCGCTTGTCTCACAGCATACCTAGGTAATATGTGTGCTGCACGATGCACAACATGTATACCCGCGAAGCTGCCGCGGTACGTATTGATCAGCATCGGAGAACACAGTAATTTGGCCCTCCCAGGCAACCAGACAGGCAATCGAAGGTCACGTGAGACACACGGATCACCATCCTAGTGATACCTGCCATACGAGGTGGAAGCTATACAACTACATTTGTGATACACGATAAAAAAATGGTCTAAGTATTAGGCAAGGCACTAGGATTCTTTTCGTTCGCACCAGAACTGCGACCGCTAGCAGTGTTGCGCCCACTACCACGCGACTGTGTATCGCGCGAACTTGCACCACTCCTATTGCGCTTCTTGATGACATCTGTCTTAAGTGACAAAGGACGCATAACACCATGCAAGCGATGAAAAAGACCGCATGCATTGCAAAGCGCATTTCCTTCTGGATCTCTTCTCCATAATGGGGTGGTAGTAGTTTGACAGTTGAAGCATACTGTTGAGGGTGAGGGGTCGGTGTTGTTGCTGGGCAATGAGGACGAAGTAGAAACGCTGGCAGCCAAAGATGACGGCACATACGACTGAGATGGGGATATTCCATCCGTTGAATAGTCCTGAGTCGCCGGAGATTCATAGGTCATGTTCATGTATGGGGACGACGGGTTGAGACCCGTGTTGGAGAGAGACGAATAAGTGTTCTGTACAGTTTCAGGCAAAATGCCTCCTTGCGCCGAGTTGAGCATATGGGCTGTGTGGAAAATAGAGGCGAAAAAAGCTTGCGGATCACTTTGTTGAAACAGGTCGGGCTGAGAAGATAGGGTCGTTTCAGCTTGACTTGGCGCAGCATTCGTTGGTATACCACCATGGCCAACCATGGAATACGGCATCGATGATTGTTGCGCGAAAATCTGAGACGGATCCAGGTGCAAAATCGATGGAGAAACATCTGCTGAATCTGAAAATGCACTGGATGCGGCTGGTGGCAAGTCGATATTAGACACTGGCGCTGCAGAGGCCGAGGTCCCCACGGGTGATATCGGTGTCGTGTATGAAGTTGACAGCGGCATCAGGGGTGGAACGTGATTTGCCTGAATCGATGCCGTTGCATTTCCAAGCATCGTCGGCGCATGCGATGCACTCGTTGGCGAGGGCATAGAAAATTCGAAGGGCAAAGATGGCACGCTTTGCACAATGTTCTGCGAAAACATCTGAGGCAACTCTCGCGACAAACCTGAGGCGACACGCTGATCACCGGTACGTGGCATGCGCATGCCAAAAGGCATAGGCGAAGCATCGCGTAAACGCTTGCGCGACTGCTGCAATGACTCGTCTGAAGGCGTCTGCGAGATGGCCGGTGTATGGTTCCGTGGACCACGGGACTCACTGCGTTCACGTACTTTGTGATCGAAGGATGTCTTGCGTACCAGCCTAGGCAAAAATCCATATTCGGGATGCTGATTTGCTTTGTGCCCCACATAGTCGCCAATACCCGGTACACTGTCCAGGACGTGATGGTTAGAGAGGAATACGTCGTCGCGATCCTGATTCAGATTGACGTAGTTGGCCCGCTTAGCACTCATTTCCATGACAACCCAACAGGCCCATGTTGAGACGCGCCCAGCGCTGTTTCAGCAACATAGAGCAGACTATAATGCATGAGATTGGTAGGACCACCGATAGCAAGGTCAGCAGGTGCTCAGGCACCCGCTGGTTGTCGGTATGAGGGTGCTGGATCGAAGGGTCGTTCAAAGTGAATTGCTGATGGAATCCATCTGAGCGGTGGTGCAGAATACCGCGGTACAGAAGTAGCATCAGCGTACATGCTGCCCAGTCAATGAACCAGCGTTTATGGCTCGGACTGCGTGCAAAGTCGGCCAGAAACGATCGTATTGACATCTTCGTCTCGGTATGCAAAAGAAGCCCTGCTGGCGTCTTCAGCCCCCTACAAAATCTCCACATGAGCTTGGCTACCTGATTCACTCCGTTTTGAGCGATTCTTCGTCTTTCTCCTCGGGATCCTTATTGATGCGCTCTGACTGTGCGAGCCAGAGATCATAGTAGAGGCCATGTTGCTCTAAGAGCGCCTCATGCGTGCCGCGCTCGGCCACATGTCCATGATCCAGCACAAGAATGTGATCCGCATCTTCGACTGTGCGCAATCGGTGAGCGATGAAGATCGATGTGCGGCTCATATCGCGCAACAGTGTGTTGATATTGCGCATAAGCTCTGTCTCTGTGTGAGAGTCAAGTGATGATGTTGCCTCATCAAAGAACATGATACGTGGATCTTTCAGGAGCATTCGTGCAATGGCCAAGCGCTGCTTCTCTCCGCCCGAAATCATAAGACCACGTTCGCCAACGATCGTGTCAAAGCCATCTGGAAGCTGTTCCACAACGTGGTCAACGCGCGCTAAATGAGCGGCGCGGCGCACCTCCTCATCGGACGCTGCAAGCTTGCCATACTTAAGATTGTCCCAAATACTAGAATTGAAGAGGGCTGTTTCCTGCGGCACAACACCAATCGCCTTGCGCACACTCTCGAGAGAAAACTGACTGATGTCATTGTCATCGATATAAATCTTGCCGGTCTGCGGCTCATAGAAGCGGAACAAGAGACGGAAAATGGTCGACTTACCGCATCCCGACGGACCAACAAGCGCCGTCTTCTGACCCGCAGGAATGGTAAAGCTGCAGTTTTTCAATATGGGACGTCCCGGGTGGTATCCAAACGTTACATTTTCAAACCGGATATCGCCACGAACAGGTGGTAGTACAGATGCATTTGGTTTGTCGCAAATTTTCTGTTGCTGCTTCTGCAAATTGAACATAGTCTCCATGTCCACGAGACTCTGGCGCAGCTCTCGGTATACGGAGCCCAAGAAGTTGAGAGGGAGAGAGAGCTGGAAGACAAGCTGATTGACCATGACCAAATCACCTACTGTCATGGTGCCAGTCAAAATGCCGTGCGCGGTGAGCAGCATCATGATAGTCAGACTCGTAGAGAAGATAGCGTTCTGTCCTGAATTCAAAGCGGCCAGACTTGTAGATACTCGAACACTGGCCTTTTCATAGTTCTGAAGTGCTGAGTCGTACTTCTGTATTTCGTGCTGTTCATTGTTGAAGTACTTTACGGACTCATAGTTTAGAAGTGATTCAAGGGAAGTTGTGGCACCGCGCTGATCGGCCAAGTTTGCATCACGACGGAAATGCGTACGCCAACTTGTCGTGCGAATGGTGAACCATGCGTAAGCCAGCATAGTAAGACCGGCTACTGAAGCGTATGAAGGACCGCATTTGATACTCAAGATGCCACAAACCAACGAAATTTCCAATGCAGTTGGAACAATATGGAACACGATGGACGAGAGCAGAAAAGATATACCCTTCGTGCCTCGATCAATAGCACGAGTCAAACCACCGGTCTGACGGCTAAGATGCCAACTTAGATCAAGATTGAGTAGATGCGTGAACACACTGCGAGCGATCTTGCGAATGGATCGCTGTGCCACATTCGCAAACACAGCGTTTCGAAGCTCTGAAAAAGCTGAGGCGCCAATACGCGCGACACCATATCCCAAGATCGATGCGCCTGCGACAACCCACACCGTATTTGGATTAGCCAAATCGAGTGGCTGCGAAGCGACGTCATTCATGCGGTCCACAACAGCCTTGAAAAAGAAAGGCACTTGGACATTAAGGAGCTTACCAGCTAACAGTAACGACAGAGCCAATATGACGCGAGCTTTTGTCCCAAAATCATTTTTCGGCCACACGTATGTTAGAAGAGTCGACAAAATCTCCCAATTTGTGCTGTTTCTTTTCACCAGTTGATGTTTGTCCGTCCTCGGGGGCTCGGGGGGCGTCGATGTCATATGGCTATGAAATCGACCTTGAACTAGAGACGCCATGCGCCCATATGGCATGAGTGCCATGGGGATGCTCGCTTGTCTCACAGCATACCTAGGTAATATGTGTGCTGCACGATGCACAACATGTATACCCGCGAAGCTGCCGCGGTACGTATTGATCAGCATCGGAGAACACAGTAATTTGGCCCTCCCAGGCAACCAGACAGGCAATCGAAGGTCACGTGAGACACACGGATCACCATCCTAGTGATACCTGCCATACGAGGTGGAAGCTATACAACTACATTTGTGATACACGATAAAAAAATGGTCTAAGTATTAGGCAAGGCACTAGGATTCTTTTCGTTCGCACCAGAACTGCGACCGCTAGCAGTGTTGCGCCCACTACCACGCGACTGTGTATCGCGCGAACTTGCACCACTCCTATTGCGCTTCTTGATGACATCTGTCTTAAGTGACAAAGGACGCATAACACCATGCAAGCGATGAAAAAGACCGCATGCATTGCAAAGCGCATTTCCTTCTGGATCTCTTCTCCATAATGGGGTGGTAGTAGTTTGACAGTTGAAGCATACTGTTGAGGGTGAGGGGTCGGTGTTGTTGCTGGGCAATGAGGACGAAGTAGAAACGCTGGCAGCCAAAGATGACGGCACATACGACTGAGATGGGGATATTCCATCCGTTGAATAGTCCTGAGTCGCCGGAGATTCATAGGTCATGTTCATGTATGGGGACGACGGGTTGAGACCCGTGTTGGAGAGAGACGAATAAGTGTTCTGTACAGTTTCAGGCAAAATGCCTCCTTGCGCCGAGTTGAGCATATGGGCTGTGTGGAAAATAGAGGCGAAAAAAGCTTGCGGATCACTTTGTTGAAACAGGTCGGGCTGAGAAGATAGGGTCGTTTCAGCTTGACTTGGCGCAGCATTCGTTGGTATACCACCATGGCCAACCATGGAATACGGCATCGATGATTGTTGCGCGAAAATCTGAGACGGATCCAGGTGCAAAATCGATGGAGAAACATCTGCTGAATCTGAAAATGCACTGGATGCGGCTGGTGGCAAGTCGATATTAGACACTGGCGCTGCAGAGGCCGAGGTCCCCACGGGTGATATCGGTGTCGTGTATGAAGTTGACAGCGGCATCAGGGGTGGAACGTGATTTGCCTGAATCGATGCCGTTGCATTTCCAAGCATCGTCGGCGCATGCGATGCACTCGTTGGCGAGGGCATAGAAAATTCGAAGGGCAAAGATGGCACGCTTTGCACAATGTTCTGCGAAAACATCTGAGGCAACTCTCGCGACAAACCTGAGGCGACACGCTGATCACCGGTACGTGGCATGCGCATGCCAAAAGGCATAGGCGAAGCATCGCGTAAACGCTTGCGCGACTGCTGCAATGACTCGTCTGAAGGCGTCTGCGAGATGGCCGGTGTATGGTTCCGTGGACCACGGGACTCACTGCGTTCACGTACTTTGTGATCGAAGGATGTCTTGCGTACCAGCCTAGGCAAAAATCCATATTCGGGATGCTGATTTGCTTTGTGCCCCACATAGTCGCCAATACCCGGTACACTGTCCAGGACGTGATGGTTAGAGAGGAATACGTCGTCGCGATCCTGATTCAGATTGACGTAGTTGGCCCGCTTAGCACTCATTTCCATGACAACCTGAGCATGCTCTTCCAGATCTGATACAGCGCGCCATGCGTTGGGTTCTGACTGGTCAAACAAGTTCTTGTATGCCGCCATGGTGAACTCGTCAATCAAACGCTGCTTGACGCTCTCACGCCCCAGCTTATTGGGGGGCGGACTGGGCGGCCCAGAGGAGATCTTCGTTCCCTCAGCATGAACGTCCCAGGTGGCTTGACGCATGTCTGGAGGCAGCGCCGATAATACGTCTATATTTGACTCAAGCGCGCGCGTTACGCCAGGAATTTCATCCATAGTCTCATTAAGCAGGAATGGTGGGTGTTGTGGATTTAACCCAGCTTCCATCGCATCTCCAGAGATACCAAATAGCTCCGATGTGAGCCCTGCAGAACGTTGCCTGCTATGCGATGTATTACGTGGTGATCGTCCAGCATCCACATTCACCATACTGGTAGAGCGGGAGCGAGAACGTCCCATACATCGTGCATTTACAGTCGAGTGCACAGGAAAAGGGAGAGCACTCGCTTCAATTTTACGCACTGCCTGGTCGCGTCCACGACGCGTATCAGTAGCATCGTCCACGTCCTGCTCGGTGTGGGAAGTGGCAGGCACAGGGGTGGGCGTCGGCATTGTGGTCGTCTGATTGCGCTGCTTGCGCAAAGTAAGCGACATAAGTCGCCATGTGAGATTTTCCATGCGTGCAGCATTGGGCAGCTGGTCGCGTTGCTTCGCATACATGCGCCATATTTGAGTCGCCAGAGGGTCCTCTTTCGCCAGGGCAGCAGGGTCCGTATCCTCGGAAGCTCCATTGTGGCTCCTGCCACCGTCTTTCGAAGAGAATAAGTTGTCAAGTAGCGTTGTATTGATAGTATCTGATGCTTTCATACTCTTACAACAGCTGCTCGTCCGTAGCCATGACGGATGGAGAAACGACACGCGTTCCGGCTGGATGACTAGGATGCAGGAAATGTGGGCCGTGAGCCTTAATTAGAAAGAACCAATCAACATAAGCACTTTCGACCTGATTTCCTGGAAGCAACGTGTCTTGTCACGTGGCATCCACGCGGCCATCCGTCGAGAGGGTGCGATGAGGCAGCTGCATTGCTCGGCAGCAAAGCGCGTTTGTCTGCGACACGCACGGATCGCCTGTGATGGGGGTGACGTTTTCATCCCTGTACGAGTCGCTATTCTGGTGGCGACGTAAAGCGCCTATGCGCATCCTCATGCTGGGGCTGGACAGCGCAGGCAAAACCACCATTCTTTACCGACTCCAGCTCGGTGAGGTCATTTCCACCATTCCTACCATTGGTTTTAATGTTGAAACGGTCGAATACAAAAATATCCAACTACAGGTGTGGGATCTAGGTGGTCAGTCCAGTATTCGTCCGTACTGGCGCTGCTATTATGCCGATACGGCCGCCATTATTTACGTTGTGGATGCCTCAGACCATGCGCGCCTACCAACGGCCCGAGCCGAGCTTCTTGCGATGCTTTCAGAAGAGGAGCTCGCAAAATGCAAGCTTCTGGTGTTTGCAAATAAGCAAGATCTTGAGAATGCTATGGATGAGGCCCAGGTCGGCAAGGCGATTGGTCTGGACGAGCTGCGTGACCGACAATGGAGTATATGGCGCTGCAGTGCTAAGGACGGCACTGGCTTACAAGAAGGCCTCGACTGGCTCGTTGATGCGCTTCGCAATTAATAATGCCCACATCCATGTTATATAGCATTTCATCACTATGTACCCGTGACGATTAGTCCACGACAATGTAGCGCGGCTTGGTGCGTTTCTTTCCGCCGCCACTGCCACCACCTGACGCTGGCGGTCGCGGCGGAGGCGCACCGGCCCGGGCTGACGGTGGACCAGTGCTGCCACCACTACTGGATGGCGGGGGCGCCGCTGCGGGTGCCTCGGGTTTGGCGGGCGCAGGAGCCTTTTTCGGTGGGGGTGGAAGCGGTGCTGGTTTGGCATTGGCATCATCACCGGCCTTTTTGTTGACCCAACGCTTGAGTTCCTTGTCGTAATAGAACGACGTTTCTTCGCCTAAATGGGCACGTACGGCCTTACCCTCTTTTTCGTTTTGTTGACTTGAGGCGTGGCTACTGCGAGAGCCGAGCAGACGGCCGAGCCATGATGAATTACTGGACGGCTTGTCCGCTGGTTTGGGCTCCGACTCTTTGGGCGTAGTGTCTTGCTTCTGCTCGGGTTCCTTTTCTACCGTCTCGTTGTGACTTGTGTTACCAAAGCCCAGATCATCGTCTTCATCATCCTCCACAGGCTTTTTGGGAGGTGCCTTGGACGGTGCGGGACTTGCTGCCGGCTCTAACGTCGGTGCAGGCATTGTGGATAGCAAGCCGTCCTCGTCGACCGTCGAATCGACCTTATGGAATACAGGGGGCGGTGCGTCCTCATTTGTTTCTGGGCCTTCTAGATCATTTTGACCTGCATCATTCTCGGCGTGGTTCTGACCTTCAGAGCGGCCCTCTCGCTCACCTCCGGCATCGTCTTGGTAGTACTCATCCTCGGGATGAGCGTCTTGAACATCACCCTCAGCATACTCCTCTGTTGGATACTCGCCCTCGTTATATTCGTCTTCCGCATAGCTTTCCTGGGCGTACTGATCTTCTGGGTAGGCCTCTTGAGCGTCGCCTCCCTCAGCATACTCCTCTGGAGGATACTCGCCTTCATTATAGCCTTCCTGATCATATGGATTCTCCGGATGACCGTCTTGAGCATAATCTCCTCCATACTCCTGTGGAGGATACTCACCCTCATGATAGTCTTCCTGAGCATATGCATCCTCGGCAAACCCCTCTTGAGCATAGTCTCCTTCAGCATAATTGTCTAAAGGATACTCGCCTTCATTATAGCCTTCTTGAGCATAGGCGTCCTCTGGATAATTCTCTTGAGCAAAATCTCCTTCATAGTTGTCTTCAGGATACTCGCCCTCGGGGTACTCTTGAGCATATTCTCCCTGATCATGGTTGTATCCTTGGTATCCGTCATCGCCACCGGCCAAGTCTCCCTGGTAGTCGCCCTTGAAATCACTCTCAGCGTACTGATCTTGGTCAGGTAGCTCTTCAGAAGGATCTTGTGCGTATGTTTGGGCATAGGCGTCTGCCGAGTAGCTGCCCTCTGTACTGTCAATTGGCTGCGGTGCATCAGAGGTAAGTGAGGCGGCCTCGGGCGTGATGGCGCTGTAATGCGTAAAGGCGCCGACAGGTTCTTCCGCCGCCTTTTTGCTGTCAAGTTCAGAACCTTTTTGCTCATTGCCTTCTTCGCCGGCAATAAATTTGGTCAAGCGACCTTCAAGCGCACCCCACACGCCATCGAGTGTTGGTCGCCTGGCTTTCCAGGACAGGGAATCTCCATGCATCGGTTGGCCATTCAGCCGACTCGTCAACTGATGCAGCTCCATCTGTAACTGCGGCGTGAGAATCGGTGTGGCATTCTTGGTGCGAGACAAGTTGGCTAGCGCATCACAGTACTTCTTCGCGCGCTTCGCATCTCCCAGTTCATCAAAGACAGCGGCCATCACAATTTTGAAAGGAGCTAAAGCTGGGATGCCGACGTAAGGTTCAGTACTCTTGGGTTGATTCAAAGCATACGCATACTCCATCACCTCCGTCATAAGCAATGCATCCATGTCATTAAGTACCGTGTGTATCGGCGAATCAGACATAGTGCCTAGTAGGATGCATGTGGGGTTTTCAGGCGACTTGAACCATGCTCGGTGCTGATGAGCCAGCAAGTAGCACACATGCGCCGCCTCTGGCAGGCCTGATGCCATAAGGCCATCGCCTATGGCACGCAGCACAGAGTTGTGGCTGCTTGACGAGTCGCGGTTCGAAAGGAGCGTCGCTACCGCTTGGCGCCACTGCACATGCTGCGCGTCAGGGAGAAGTGTCGATGGACCACGGAACAACGCTGCAATCTGCTCAGGGGTTTGCTGAGTGTACAGCGAGTAGGCCACCTTGATACTCGTATAGTCCTTTCGCATCGCATCATCCACATCAGCACCGCCCAGCTCATAGTTTACAAACTCGGTAACCACGCGGTCCTGCGTGGCTTTGTCGAGCTGCCGAGATAGGGTCATGGCATGCGCCCACATCTTTTCTTGGAGAGCCCATTCCACAGCACGTGATACTTGACCCTGTTGAAGCAGCGTCTGAAGCTCTTCCAAAAAGGCCTGGCGCAACGTATACGTCCGGATTGGCCGTTTCATGGCCGATTGCGACGAGGACCGCGGGTAGGTTGGCACATTGAACGCACTAAACTCATCAGCTGTCTCATTGCGATTTTGCAGCAGATCGCCGATCGTTGCTGAAAGGCTTGGATCGTCGGCTAGTTTGCCGTCATGCTCAACCAGCAGAACGAGAAGCTTGAGTAGCAGCACCTTGTCTTCCGTACGCCTCCATTCGTTCGCATCGTTTTGTTGCATTCCTGTAGCCTGGATCACTGATTTGCGTCGCAGGTATCCAATACCGCTCGCCGACTCATTAATTTGGTCTTGCAGGTACTGAACCACTTGAGCCTTCTTTTGCTTGTTAGGTCGCACACCATCGAGAAGGGGACCTGGGAATTTGTGCATGTCGAGCGTTGAAAAAGGACGCGCGCCGACGAATTGCGCAAGCGAATGAATCTGCACCGTCCGCTGCATATGCGGCGATGTGTACTCGAACGCATCGCCCTGGGGCTTAGCATGTGGCAGGTGAATGGCCAGCTGACCGCCGATACCAAACGCCGCGATCGGGATGCTTGCTTTGGCGTGGTCAGGCATGGACACCTGTGCGGGTTGTGTGCCATAGTCTTGCGATGCATACGCATCGTGTGCATACACGTCGTCTTGGTCGTCTGCTTCTTCATTCCAGCCCCACGCGTCATCCTCTGGCTCCATAACAGGTGGCGGCATTGATGGCGCCTGACGTTCTACAGGTGGCTTTGACAGGGCAGGCTTTGTACGTTGAGCCGATCCTCTGGGTGAAGCGACAGTCGAATCAAAGCGTGGTTCTTTATGAGGTGACATTGTTTTTCCCATATCCTTGACAGAGTCCTCACGAGCCACGTCGCTTTCAGGTGCATAGGACTCAGCGGCGTATTCTCCCTCCGGAATATCTTCCGAGAGATACTGCTGTGGGTATTCTCCCTCTGGATAGTCACCTAGAGGCTTGCCCGGTGAAGCAATAGGACCCTCGGTCGGATAGTCTTGATATTCACTTTCAGGGATGACTTCTTTTTGATACTCATCGCCAAGATGCATATTCTCCTGGTACTCTCCCTCAGCAGCATAGTCTTCCTGGTATTGTTCCTCTGGAACTGCGTCCTGTTGATACTCGCCATCAGGGAATGTGCCGTCTTGGTATTCGCCCTCGGGGAATGCGCCTTCTTGATAATCTCCGTCGGCAGCATAGTCTCCTTGATATTGTTCCTCTGGAACTGCGGCGTGTTGGTACTCGCCATCGGGAAATGTGCCTTCTTGGTACTCTCCCTCAGCGGCATATTCGCCTTGGTACTCGCCATCCGGGAATGTGCCTTCTTGGTACTGTCCCTCGGGGAATGCGCCTTCTTGATACTCTCCCTCGGTGGCGTGTTCGCCTTGGTATTCACCCTCAGGGAATGTACCGGCCTGATACTCTCCCTCGGCGGCATAATCGCCCTGATATTGTTCCTCTGGAACTGTGTCATGTTGGTACTCGCCATCCGGGAATGTGCCTTCTTGGTACTCTCCCTCAGCGGCATATTCGCCTTGGTACTCGCCCTCGGCAGCGTAATCGCCCTGATATTGTTCCTCTGGAACTGTGTCATGTTGGTACTCTCCCTCGGCGGCATATCCTCCTTGATACTCGCTCTCGGGAAATACGCCTTCTTGGTACTCTCCCTCAGCAGCATATTCCCCTTGGTACTCGCCTTCGGGGAAAACGCCCTCAGGGTATTGACCTTCGGCAAGGTACTCTGCTTGGTATTCACTTTGAGCAGGATAATCTCCCTCTTGGTATTCTTCCTCTGGGAAGGTCCAATCTTGGTACTCTCCTTCTGGGAAAGTGCCTTGCTGAATATTTTCTTGAAATGCTTGTTGCGTATCATTGGGATGCTCGTAGGCACCTTCGCTCTGTTGTCCATAAGTTTCCTCCGGACCAAATTCGTAGCCTTCTTGATAGGCACTATCGTAGTTGGGTTGTTGTGTCTCGAGCGGCGGGGCGGCGGTCATGTCGCCGAGCATATCATTGAATTCGGCATCATACTGTGATGGGTCCAGGAATCCATCGTCTTGGCCTTCATAACCATAGTCCCATTCATTGGTGACCTGCTCTTGCGACGCATACTGTTCGTCCCATTGCGCATATTCCTCGTACTGGCCCTGCTGTGGATCAGCACCGTACTGCATATTATCTTGCACATCAAAAGGTACTGAGCCATATTGATTTTCCGGTACTGATGCAAGCGAATCGTATTCGGTTTGCCATTGAGTTGCCTGGGGCACAGGCGCTTCCCATGCATCCCATGGCTGTGGCTCTGGTGCAGGGGGCGGTAAGGGACGAGAGCGAGGCACAGAGGCACGCGGAATGGGCCCTGTCTGTTGCTTTGCCATAGGCTGAATCGCCTGGAATGGGGCACCATGACCAGTGGGCTGCGACTGGATGCTGTGGCCCGTATGCTGTGCACTCATTGACGACGTCGGTCGCTGTGTGATGGGTGCCTGTGGCGCACGAGGCGCTGACGGCGGTGCCTGTGATGGCCTTGGCTTGACCTGAGGCACATTCGGCAGCTTTTGCGCCGGTCTGGACCGTGGCGGTGCATGGTAAGACGGCGACGACTGCACGACGCCAAAGACGTCTGTCGCCCCAAACAGAGAGGAAGCATGTCCTGACGCGGGTGGTCGGCGTGGAGCAGCCGCGGGGGGCTGGGAAGTAGGTGCACTAGCAGGCTTGGATGCTGGCATATGCCGATGTACTGACGCGGCCGGCGTTATGGGCGCTGGCGGCGCTGGCTTGGAACCTACCGACCGAGGTGCAGTAGGACGCGCCGCAGGAGGTTTGACAGGCTGTGGCGGCAGCAGCTGCGTTGGCTGTGGCTGCATTCGTGCACCAAGCCGCGGACCACGCTGCATAGGAGTCGGGCGCGGAGGCATCGCGCCTGGCGCGCGCTGTCTGGGCGGCTGTGCCATGCTTTGTCGACGAAAAGCGGCACGGCCCAACGAAGCGGCGTGGCGTCGATCCTGGGTACATCGGCAATTATATATAGTGGAGGTGCGCCCCTACGCCAGCGAGGCAGGACGAGGTTGGTTGGGTCTATATGGGGTAGGAGCCTAGTAGATGTCTTCGTCGTCACTCATGAACTCGTCTTCCTGTTCATCGTAGAGAGCAAGGTCATCGAAAGCCACTTTGTATCGCAAAATACCACCGATGCCACCGAAGCCCTTGCAGAACTGCATGCCCTCTTGAGAGCGGTCCGTCACAAACTCGAGGTTCGTACCAAACTGTTGGTAGTTCTCTGCGATCCACTCGAGCAGGGGCATCGGCTCGCCAACTTCTTCCATCTCTGTGCCTGTCTCCTTGTCGATGAAGCGCGAGCGATCCTCGTCGTCTTCTTGCTCTTTGCTCAGCATGAACACATGTTCACGACCTTCCGAGTCCTTAAACACATGGCGCATGTGTTCGAGATTTTCCCACACGATAAGTATCTCGACGGCACCCATCTCGAGTGCGCGGAATGTGTCGTCGAGTCCGAAGCAGTATTTGCCCGTCTCCGTCGAGATCTCGTCAAAGTACTTCTGGATCAGGCGCTTTTCTTGGACAAACTTGACGTTAGCGAGACTGTCAGCGGCGAGCTCAATGGCCTGGTTGAAACCATTTTCACCGCCGTACGACACGTCTACAAGCTGCACAATCTTGGGCCGCAGGCGGTAGTCAAGCAGGTCTGACTGGCTCAGCACCTGTCTCTTATACACATCTGACGCTGCCGACGAAGGCTTAGGTG